>Ga0172379_10002407_pt1 | contig 33223 bp, 32 predicted proteins | sample GrowelOW334metaG_FD_119756 | JGI IMG/M metagenome (GOLD analysis project Ga0172379, IMG submission 119756) | Groundwater microbial communities from an aquifer near a municipal landfill in Southern Ontario, Canada - Groundwater well OW334 metaG | ecosystem: Environmental > Aquatic > Deep...
GACCGACTCGTTCGTCGCTCATTTTCCAGTTGGTGTGATACTGCCTGCAGTGCTGATTAGGCACTATTTCTGCTTGCACTTTCGGTTTTGCCATTGTCGTATTCTCCTTATAAGGTTCAACCTACCCGAGTATAGTATACAAAATATACTCATACTTGTCAAGTATTTTATTGACTTTCCTTAAAAACTAGGGAAAATAAGGGGATTTTTAATGTGGTCAGGAATATTTTGCTCGTCGTCACTCGCAAAATTTCGCGACCCCGACTCGCGGCCTCGCCTACTGGCTCGGCATCCGCTCCGTCTTTCTCGTCCTCTCGGTAACAATTAAAAAAGACTGGAAAAAATCCAGTCTTTTTTAATTGTGCGCGAGACAGGACTTGAACCTGCACGCCTTGCGGCACTAGCACCTCATGCTAGCGTGTATGCCAATTTCACCACTCGCGCATCAAATCTTCATTCCAACTATACCTAAAGCTTTGTTAATTTTCAATCTTTTTCGGGAAAGAAATATGTTTTTAGGGGAATAATACATTTTTTTTAAAAGAATTATTGATTCTTGTTTTGCATATTTTAACTGCTGCATTGAATGTGTCTTCCCAGCAGTTGTTACATGACCATTAATACTGGCTAATATATTTATTTTTTGTTGTAACCATTTGATAAATATTGGGCTAGCAGAACAAAATTCAGTATAAAACATAAAACTAGACTTCCACCGTGGATCCCAATAAGAATAAAAACACCCATCACCATCAAAACATCCACGTAAAAAGTCAAAAAAATACTTATCAGGAACGGCTATTTTTTTGATTGTTTTGGATTTTGCAGGAGTTAGTCCTATAGATAACAAATAATCATAGAAAAAGCGATTTTTGAATTGTACCCTTAAAGATCTTCTACCCCCACCGGAAGATTTGTCACATATCTTAAAATTAACCTCTAAACATTCGCAATAATTATTTAACTGTTCCCTATCATTTGAAGTTAAGTCAACAAGCAAACCGTCACCAGATAAGCAACCGTCGGTTGCAATAAGACCAACCGCATAAGCTAAATTTGCAGACCATTTAGTATTTATTATTTTTTTAGGTTTTGGCCCCCTCTTCCTCATTACTTAATTATAATATATCTCAAGGACATAGCGTCTACCAATTGTGCATAAATCAAAACCGCCTTACGGCGGATGATTTTATTTTTATTCTTTAACTTCTTCCTCCACCACTTCAGCTACTTCGGCAATGGTTTCAACTTCAGGTAGAGCTTGGACGTTTCTCATTTGGCGCCTGATATCTTTGGCTACTTTTTCGCGAATGTGATAAAGCTTGGCGCGACGAACTTTGGAGCGTTTGACCACTTCCATTTTTTCAATCATTGGAGAGTAGATTGGGAAAATTCGCTCTACCCCAACACCTGAAGCTACTTTTCTCAAAGTGATAGTACCACCCGCTTCTTTGCCGTGTTTAACCGCCAAACAAAGACCTTCAAAATCCTGTAAACGAGTTTTGGGTTTGCCAGTTTTTTTATCTTTTTCAACGATTTTTTGAGTCACTCGGATAGTATCCCCAGATCGCATATCCAGTTTTTTTCTTTCTTCTATATTTACTGATGAAATTTTTATATTGTTCATTTGATTTGATTTAGCAAATTATCTTTGTTTACCCACTTTTCTTCGGCTCACAATAAATTTGTTGGAATATTTTTTGGATCGACGAGATTTTTGACCCTTACCTGTTGGTTTGCCCCATAGAGAGATCGCGCGTCGGCGTCCTCTACCCTGTCTACCTTCACCTCCACCATGTGGATGATCTACTGGGTTCATAGCAGTACCTCGGACCGTTGGGCGGATACCTTTCCATCTGCTCTTGCCGGCTTTACCATAATTTTCCAATCTTTTTTCTTCATTTGAAACTTCACCGATAGAAGCCCAGCATTCTTCTTTAACTTTACGAATTTCGCTAGATGGCATTTTGAGATCGACTGATCCAGCATCTTTGGCGATAACTTGCACGAAGTTGCCGGCGGAACGAGCGATTTTGGAACCACCTTTTGGTTTTAATTCTACATTGTATACAAAAGCACCAACTGGAATATTTTTGAGTTGAGTACGATTACCTTGTTTGGTTTCGGCTGTTTCCGAAGTTATAAGCTCTTCTCCAACTTTGATATTTTTAGGCAAAAGCACATATCTTTTTTCACCGTCTTTATAAACTGCAAGACCGATGAAGCCAGTACGATTTGGATCGTATTCGACAGATGCTACTTTGTAAGGAATATTTATTTTGTTGTATTTAAAATCAACTTCTCTAAAAAGTCTTTTGTGCCCACCCCCTTTATGACGGACAGTCACACGACCAACATTATTTCTACCAACTGCTCTCTTGCGACCAAAAGTCAAAGATTTGGTAGGTTTGTCTTTAGTTAAAATCGATTTGAAAGACACGACGGACATATGTCTTCTCGATTTTGATGTTGGTTTGTAAGTTTTGATTGCCATGATAATTAATTAAAAGATTGAAAAATTTAAATATTAAAAGATTATTCGATCTTATCGCCTTTTTTCAAATATACATAAGCTTTTTTCACGCCAGCTTTGGTGCCCTTCTTGCCTTTTATAAAAACTTTTTTAGCTGGTCTTTTGACTATGTTTACTTGCAAAGGAGTGACTTTGTAAAAAGCTTTGACCGCTTCTTCTACTTGTCCTTTGGTCGCATCAATCGCTACTTCAAAAGTATAAACATTGGACTCCATCAAAAAAGAAGCCTTTTCGGTGATACGAGGACGCAAGAGGATATTTGCATATTTTGATTTTAAATCGGTAGTCATAATATTATTTTAGTCTAGCAGTTAAATTGGCAATAGACTTTTCTGGGTCAGCCATAACTAAATATCGGTATTGCAAAAGGTCTAAAGCATTCAAATCTTTTAGTAAGCTCACTTCCAAATTGCTGAAGTTATTGAAACTTTTCAAAACATTTTCATCCTTTGTATTCATGGTGATGAAAGCGGCGTTTTTCCTTCTGCCAATTGAGCCAATCTCTTTGATTTTGGAAAGTGCCAAAATAACATCTTTGGCTTCTTTAGTTTTTGGAGCTTTGAAAGAAAGATTATCGAGGAAAACCACCTCACCGTCTTTAAACTTTTTGGAAAGCACAGTGAAGAGCGCTTTGGTTTTCATTTTTTTGTTTATTTTGGTTGAAAAATCTCTGTCGTTTCTTGGACCATGAGTGATACCTCCACCAACCCAAATCGGACTGCGTCTAGCACCATGTCTTGCTCTACCAGTGCCTTTTTGTCTCCAAGGTTTGATACCAGAACCGGCCACTTCGCCTCGGTTTTTGGTATGAGCGATAGGAGTGCGAGCATTACCCATCATAGAATTCACCACTTGGTGCACCAAATCTTGGTTCCAAGATAAACCAAAAATATTTTCTGGCAATTTTACCTGGCTGACTTCTTTTCCTATTTGATTATAAACTTTTGCTTCCATTTTATTATTGAAATTAATTAGCCTCTTATCTCGACTAGAGTGCCTCTGCGTCCTGGTATTGCTCCGGAAATCATCATCTCATTGCTTTCTTTATCAATAGCCACTATTTTGAGATTTTTGACTGTGATCCTGTCACTGCCCATTCGTCCGGCCATTCGCATACCCTTGATAACTTTGCCTCCTTTTCTTCCACCGCCACCAATAGAACCCGGTTCTCTTTCGGAGTGTTTTTGACCGTGAGAACGAGGACCACCATGGAAACCATGTCTTTTGACTACTCCTTGAAAACCTTTACCTTTGGAGATAGCCGAGACAGCTACTTTGTCTCCAACTTCAAAAGTGTCGATAGAAATCTGATCGCCTTTGTTTAAAGTAGAGACTTCTTTCATTCTGAATTCTTTGAGATCAGCTGAGCTGTTTTTTTCATCTTTTTGGTTCTCTAAGCCCTTCAAATGACCCACCTGAGGTTTTGATATGTTTTTTTTGTTTCTAGTACCACTGCCCAATTGGACTGCGTCATAGCCGTCTTTTGCTTTGGTTTTGACCTGAGAAACCACTACAGATCCAACGTTCAAAACAGTCACCGGTTGGACTGCGCCATTTTCCCCAAAGATTTGGGTCATATTTATCTTTTTTGCCAGTATAAATTTCATCCCGTAGTAGATTTTGACTATGTTACTTTGTAACCGATTCCGTAGGAATTATAGTCAAAATTCACTACGGGATTCATTAATAAAAAACGCCGTTTGGCTTTTTAATAAAGTAACAAATATCGGTTTAAATTGCAAGTACCAATCACAAAGGGGCCCATTCTTTATGGATTTCGTCCGGCCTCAATTTCTTTGATATAAAAGTCCCCTTTTTCTTTAAAAGTCGGATCTAATCTTATAATTTCCTGCAAAGTTTGCACGGCCTCCAGTCTTCTACCGGCCTGCAAATAAGCGGCTGTCAAAGTTATTTTGTGTTGCAAATTGGTTGGATCAAGGACAAATCTTTTTTGAGCCACATCAATAATTTCTGAAAATCTTTTCAACGAAAGTAGTACGCTCAAATATCTATCATCAAAAATAATTTTGGATTCAGGCACAGATTTCAAAATTTCATCCGAAAGAGTTTTGTCACCAGATGCCAACAAAGTCAAACCATACACAATCCTAGCTTCTTCATATGAAGGCTCCAATTCAAAAGCAGTTTTGGCCGATTGCACAGCTTGTGCTATTTTGCCATCGGCCAAAAAATTATTGACCAACTCAAAATATATTTGTTGTTTTTTGGGAGAAAGTTTTTGAGCGGTTTGTAATTGCTCAATCGCTTTGCTATACAGACCAAAACGAGAAAGGAAAAGACCATAAAAAAGCCTATACCTCGTGTCGTTCGGGGCCACGCTCAATTGTTTACCAAAAGCTTTATCTATATTATTAAATAAATTTTGTTTGAACTCTACCGGAACGCTAGTATTGGCGGCTATATTTATAGCGGTCTGGGAAATATGCTCCAAACTCTCAGAAAATCCCATGCCATAGCCACTTAGGGGCTTATTATAAACTTCAAGTGCCCCAATTTTGCTTTGATTATTTAATTGCAAAACTTCTAACAAATCTTTATTTTGTTGCCAGGGCGCATAAATCACAAAATACAAAACAACTACAGTGAGAATTATGACTAGCGCCTCCAACATTGGTCGCCACTTTTCTGATTCAAATATATTTGCCAGTTTCGCTCCAAATTTATCAAAACGCGGAGAAGCCTCACCTGTTGAATGTGAATGTACGTAAGCCAGTAATATGAAAAATAAAATGTAACTACTGATTTGATCAAACACGAAAAGGTTATTGAAAAAGTAAGCCGAGATAAGTCCAAGCACAATCGCCTTTTCTTCTTTTTTGAATGAATCGCTTTTGATTTTGAATATGTAATACAAAAGGGCAAAAATAATAGAAAGGTAAGAAAGCAAACCCAAAGCTCCACCGGCTATGAGCCAATCCAAAGGTGTGCTGTGAGCCCGATCAAACCAAGGTTCCTGATTGTACATTTTGGGATCATAGTATTTGTTGAAAACAAAATTGAAACCTTCTTGACCCCAACCCAAAATCGGCTTTTCTACAAAACCTTTGATAGCCATCGGCCAAACGAAATACCGGCCCTGAGTTTCAATCTCTGAAATAGAGAGTGAAGCGAACCTACCCAAAACTGGGCTTTTTTGAACAAACGCTGTATTTTTGAAAGCCACAAACAGACCTACGAAAACGACAAGAGCCAATACCCCGCCCAAAGCTATTTTCCTAATTTTCTCGCCCTTGTGAGATTTAAATAAAAGATACCCAAAAGTTATCAGAGCTCCACCAACAAGACCCAAAATAGCTCCCCTAGTGGCAGTGAAATACAAAACGACCAGATCCATCAGGGCTACTACACCAAGCAAAATCTTCTGCCAGTTTTGTCTAAATCTAACAAAAAGCAAAGCGGCAAAAAATATATGAAAAACCATGTATATACCCAAATAGCCCGCGTTGCCCAAAGTACCGTCTACCCTCACCCCACCCTGATTGATCGTGATCTTACCTGCCAATTGCAAAAAGGAATAAACCGCCATAATAGCCGAAACCCCCAAACTGGTGGCCAAAAGTCTGTTCCACAATTGTTCAGTTTTCAAAACTGAACCCAAAACTAAGAAATAAGCACCGAGGTGCAAAAGTGTGATGTAACCTTCCATCCTTTCATAATTACTCCAAAAAGCTTTGAAAGAATTTTGACCAAAAAAGTCAGCCACCCCCATCACCACCAAAAAAGTAACCAAAGATCCCAGTATCCAAGAAAATTTAGGCCGATAGGATTTATCCCTCATTGCCAAGATCAAAAATCCCGCAAAAACTACTTCCACCAAAGTTCTAAAGACAAAAGCCTTACCAGTAATAAAAGGGAAAAACAGCGAAGAACTCACCACCAATACCACAAAAGGAATGATAAAAAGCCCCGCCAATATAAAATACTTGATTTGATTGTTGGTCATGGAAACAATAGTAGCACAATAAAAAAATCAGGTAAAATCATTATAACCGGCCAATTCTTTCAGTCTTTTTTCAGAATACTTAAAATCAGGATCAATAGAAGCTACCACGTAAAAATGCGGATATATCGGATTTAGCAATCTATCAAAAAATCTATCAATAAAATAAAAACCTCGCGTCATCATCATGTGCCAGCCTCCTTTTTCGACAGTTTTTACGAGAGTATCTTTAGTAAAAAAATTGATATGAGCACTAGCCAAACTACCACTAAATTTATTTACGTTTAATAGAAAAACAATTTTGGGTATACACGGCACCCCCAAGATCAACACCCCACCTGGTTTAAGATATTTTTTTATCTTACATAAAAAATGATGGGGTGAATACAAATGTTCAAATAAATTATTGGCAAAAATGGTATCAAATTTCTCTTCCAATAAAAAATCGTCTGATTCTATATTGCCATATATAATGTCTAAGCCTCTCCCTTTACCATATTCAACCTCATCCTTAGATATAGTGACCCCAACGCTACCAATACCAAAATGAACCAAAAATTCACCATATGAACACCCCAAATCTAATACTGATTTTTTATCCAGATCTAAAATTTTTAATATATTATTAAAAGTTCGTGATTCTGCGACATCCTTAAAACGATTTTCAATATTTTGATTCTTTGACACATCATCAATGATACAAAAATAAATTCTAAAATCAAAGGTCCCTCTAGATAATAAACTTTGAATAATCTCTTATTTCTGTTATTATTTTATAATTAAATGTCAACCGAAAAGCTAAAAAACAAAGCTATCACCTTCCTGCGCTGGACCGAAAAATACACCAAGACTAACATGGTTTACGTGGCCACTGGCGGTTTTTGGCTAACTTTGGCCAAAGTTATTTCAACCCTATCAGCTCTGGCTACCTCTATTGCTTTTGCCAATTTACTTTCGCCAGAAACCTATGGTATTTATAGGTATGTTTTATCGCTACTGGTTGTACTTACTATTCCAACTCTCTCTGGTATGGATGTTGCCGTAACCAGATCCGTTGCCCAAGGGAACGAGGGAGCGTTCATGCCAGCCTTTTGGACAAAAATAAAATGGGGCACTCTTTCGGGAATTGCTTCTCTTGTCGTTGCATCCTATTACTACCTGCAAGGCGATTTTAATCTAGTCATTTCATTTCTTATTGCATCCGTATTCCTGCCATTCATGGATCCATTACTTCTTTACTCAGCATATTTAAGTGGTAAAAAAGATTTCGCCACCTCCACAAAATATCAGATCATCACCAATGTAATTGCGGGAGTGGCAATGGTTATCGTAGTCCTTTTAAGCAAAAATATATTTTTAATCATATTCACATATTTTGCTGTTTATTCTTTATTACGCCTCATATTTTTAATACTCACTACAAAAAAAATCGAGGGGTACCCACAGAAAGATCCTTCCACAATCTCCTACGGCAAACATATCAGTTTAATGAATGTTTTATCAATCATCTCAACCTCTCTTGATAAAATTCTTATATTCAATTATATAAACGCAACTGCTTTGGCCGGCTATTACATCGCTCTGGCACCATTTAAACAAGTACAGGGAATAATCAGTAGCGTAAATACACTAGCTTTCCCCAATTTTTCCAAAAATGACATCCAGACGCTCAAAAAAACTCTGCCCCAAAAAATTATAAAATCTTACATCCCTATTTTAGTAATTATAATAGTTTATATAGCCATTTCTCCTTACGCTTTCAAGCTTGTTTATCCCAAATATACCGATTACATTATTTTGTCTGATATTTTCATACTGCAACTTTTATTTAACCCGACTTCTTTCCTTTATACGGCCCTCATGGCCCTGGGCAAACAAAGACATATGTATATTTACAGCACCTTCTATTCTGTCGTAAGAATTTTGTTGTTATTAATTCTGGTACCACTCTTTGGTATGTACGGCGCTGCCTGGACCATTTTAATCACCGGAGTTTTAAGTACTTCAGTCTTGATCTATATGTTTTATAGGCTTTAGATTACTTACCAAAATTTCTAGTTATTTTTTCAAAGATGGAATCTGCCATATTTTTCAAGTTTTCTTCGCTTGTCAAAAGATTAGGGGTGTTCGCTTCAAAGATGGCTCCCCGGCCACAAGTTGAAATGACCTTGTATATAAACCAGATCCATTTATCCTCATTTTTCTTATAGATTTCCGATCCACTCTTTATTGCTTGCCATAAAACTTTTGGCAAGTCACAAATATTACCAACCTTGTAAACTAAAGAAGAGTAAGAGTAATACGGCAGACCACCGATACAGATCACCGGCTTCTTAGATAAAAATCCTTCCCAGCCAGCCGTCCCCTCAACTGTTACCACCGCGGAACTGCCGTCTATTAATTCCTGACTGGAGACAGAGGGGTGGAAAATTCTTACGTTTGAGCTTTCTTTTAATTTTTTAAGATCTGAAAAAGTAAAGTCACCGGGGTTAAAAGGGTGCTCCTTGGCATACAGGAAATATCCAACAGGCAAGCTACGAGCCACTTCCTTAATCAAAACAATTTGGTTTTCGGAATAAAATATATCATTAGAAAGGTAATGAGCTTCTTTACCAGAAAAAAATGGGAAATAGACATATTTCTCGTTTTTTTGGGATTTATCATACTTGAATAAATATTTTGTAAAATAATTCCACTTAATTCTCCCCCAAAGTTGTCCCCTACCGTAATTTAATCCAGCTACAAAAATTGGATCTTTCTTTCTATTTTTTTTATTATCTCTCACCCAAAGACCAACTAAATTTTTGATTGATCTAAAAATTGACTCGGGGACAAAAAACACTGGTATCTTAATTTTTTTAGAAACGCGCCTGTCAACAAAATTTAATACTATTTCTTTTTCTTTTTGAGAAATTTTTGTATTTCTGTCATTTAAAGATTCCGTCAATTCTTTCCAGGCATAAGTCTCTCCCACATCATTCATACAGAAATGTTCGTTGTCTGGACCAGCGACAATGCAGGATATCGGAATATTTTTATTCTTAGAGACCAAATAGGCACTACGCGCCTGGAAAGAAGCGGTTTCATTTAATAATAAGTAATCAATTTTGTTTTTATCAAAATAATTTTCCCAAAATTTAAGCGCTCTCGCCATTATCTGTTCCTTAATTTCATAATCATTGCCAAAAAGACTTTGCATGTGTACATCCGAGAAACACATTTCTCTTACCCCAGGCGGCCCATATTTTAAATCTAATTCTTCTTTTTCTTCGTTGCTAATTGTCATTTTGTCATTAAAAATCTTGTCAGCAATATTGACACTCTCAAAGCCACTGGCAGAATAGAAAGCGCAGTTTTCCGGACTTTTAGACACAAAACAAAATTTTATACCATTACTCCCTAATAATTTTGCCACCGGCAACATTATAGTATGTTCTTTTGAGTGTTGAATATAACAAACTCTAGTCATTGCAAAATAATAGCATTATAAAATCATGTAGACAAATACTCATAATTACTTTATACTGAAAAATATAATCATGAAAATAAAACCTTTCATAGTAGGAAAGAGCATAAATCTCAGACCCCTGACCCGGGCAGATTTGGATGGAAATTACATAAACTGGTTTAATGATGCCGAAGTTTGCCTATATAATTCACATCACGTTTACCCTTACGGACAGGAACAGGCCGCTCAATATATTTCAGCAATACAAAATAACAAAAATGATTTAGTGCTTGCCATCAGCGATAAAAAAAATGACAAGCATATAGGCAATGTTTCTCTGCAAAAGATCGATCTGGTCAGCCGTAATGCCGAATATGCAATCATATTGGGAGAAAAAGAATACTGGGGGAAAGGTATCGCCAAAGAAGCATCACTTCTTATTTTAAAACACGGCTTTGAACAATTAAATCTTCATCGAATTTATTGCGGTACTTCAGAAAATAACAAGGCAATGCAAAAACTAGCTTCTGCTTTGGGTATGAAAGAGGAGGGCCGCAGAAAAGAGGTACTATACAAAGATGGTAAATACGCAGACATTATTGAATACGGTCTTTTGAGAAAAAATTTTCAAACACTAAAATGAAAAAAGATAAATCGGGACCGTTGTTTTCACACCTTAAATATTGCACCAGATGTTGTGTTCCTGAGACACAAGAAGGTATTAAATTTGACGAGATGGGTGTATGCCAAGCCTGTCAATCCTCAGAACAAAAAATTCATATAGATTGGATAGAAAGAGAGAAAAATTTTAGAAAAATTTTAGAAAACGCAAAAAAGAAATCTGGCAACAATTACGATTGTATTATTCCGATAAGTGGCGGCAAAGACAGTATGTTTCAGCTACATGTTTTGACCAAAATATACGGAATGAAAGCGTTAGCCGTCACCTTTAGTCATAATTGGTGGAGTGAATCTGGCTGGTATAACCTGCAAAATGCTCTGGAAACTTTTAACGTGGATCATATGATATTCACACCAAATCGATCTCTTATAAATAGAATCGCCAAGAGATCGGTGGAGGGCATTGGTGACGTAAGTTGGCACGATCATGCCGGAGTCGGATCATATCCTGTTCAGATAGCGGTTAAGTTCAAAATCCCACTGCTCATTTGGGGTGAATCAATAGCGGAAGCTTCCGGCCGAGCGACCTACAAAAATCCAATTCATAAATTCGACAGAGACTATTTTTTGAAACAATCTGCAAAACTTCGATCAGACCAGATGATAAATGACGAGCTTAGTATGAGAGATCTTTATCCATTCACCGTTCCATCACAAAAAGAAATAGATGAGGTGGGAGTATGGGGTATTCATTTGGGTGATTACATCTTCTGGGATGAGGAACGCCAAGTAGAGTTTTTGCGCGACACTTACAACTGGAAAGAAACACAAATAGAAGGTGCCTACAAGCGCTACAAAAGTGTTGAGGATATAATGTCGGGAATGCATGACTTTACCTGCTATCTAAAACGTGGCTACGGCAGATGTACCATGCAGGCTAGTGTGGATGTACGTAACGGATTACTGACAAGAGATGAGGCTTTTGATTTAATAAGAAAATACGATACAGAAAGACCCGAGGCTTTAGATTATTATCTAAAAATAACTGGAATTACCGAGAAAGAATTTTATAAGACTATGGAGAAAATAAGGGTGCCCGCTATGAAAGGTATAAGTATACCCATTAACAAAAAATTGCACAAGAACGCAGAAAGAATACTGCCTTTCCCCCAACAGTTAATGGAAAAATTCCATGAATAGACTTTTTTTGGACAATTCAATTGGTGAAATTATAGAAAAGTTGGAAAAGAAAAAACTTTTATATTCTGATATTACAAAGGCCTCTCTTGAAAATATTAAAGAGTTTGATCCCAAATATTTTGCCTGGGTAACTTACGGAGACGAAAAATTATTTGAAAAGCAAAGGGAACAATATAAGGAATACAAAAAAAAGACCGGTTTACTTGAGGGTATTCCCGTTGGCATTAAAGACATTTTTAACACCAATGATTTCCCTACTCAGATGGGCAGTCCCCTGTGGAAAAATTTTACCCCAGGTAATGATGCTCGCACGGTTTTCAACTTAAAAAGACAAGGGGCAGTAGTTATGGGCAAGACGGTAACCGCAGAATTTGCTGTTCACACATTAGGTAAAACACTAAACCCATATGATATTACTAAAGGTCCGGGGACATCTTCTAGCGGTTCGGCGGTGGCCATCTCCCTGGGTATGCTTCCGGCAGCCACCGGCACCCAAACAGCTGGTTCAATTGCAAGACCCGCCAGCTTCTGTGGAGTTTATGGCTGCAAACCGTCATTTGGAACCATTCCCCGCACCGGAACGCTTAAAACTACCGACAGCTTAGACACTCTCGGCTTTCTAGTTATTCACCAAAAAGATCTACGGAGAATGTTTGATTCAATGCGAGTGTGGGGTCTAGATTATCCGATAAGTAATGCCACCTTATCAGATACGGGGCGTCAAAACAAACAAATTGGTAAACCTTGGCGGGTGGGTGTAGCCCGTACCCACACCTGGACCAGTGCGCCACAATATGCCAAAGATACCCTAGAAAATTTTGCAGAAAAACTTTCAAAACAAAAAGGTATCGAGGTAACCGATGCGATATTACCAAAATCTATGGATCAAACACATTCAGTTCACGAAACAATTTATAATAAGGCTTTGTCCTATTATTTCAAAGGCGAACACAAGAAGTCTGATTTTGTCTCTCCTGTTATGAATTACCTGATTAAGGACGGTAAAAAAATAAGCCTGGAAAAATATACTGCGGCCATAGAATATCAAAATAAATTAATTAAAGAGATGGATTTGTTTTTCAAAGATTTTGATGTGATTATATCTTTAAGTACTGCCGGTGAAGCGCCCCCTCGAGAGGTAACCGAGCTGCCAGATCCGGCACTTATGTGGACGTTAACCCATCTTCCAGTAGTCTCAATACCAAATTTTACTTCGCCAAATAAAATGCCATTCGGTATGCAGGTAGTTGCCAGAAAATATAATGATTATTTATTATTTTCTTTTTTAGATTACCTCCAGGCTATAGGTATGATCCCAAGTAAAGCAGGATATAAAATAACAAAAAATTCCTAGGACTAAGCCTTAAATACTTCGCCGTCAGACCTTATTATGATATCATCTTCCACCCTCAAGGCGGCTATGTATTTCCCATACCCAGCGCCAAGATCAATATTTATATAACTATTTTTTATTAGAGGCTCCACACCCAAGAAGGTGTGCCCAGCAACAACTCTATATTTATCTAAATAAAGTTTATCTGTGTCCATATTATCAACACGTAGAAAATAATTTAGCTCAATAAATTTAACGGGGTTATGTGTCAGTTGCTCTGGCAAAAGACCGGCATGAACAGCAACATATTTACCCACAATATGATAATCAACATTTTTTTCTACAAATTTCAAAAACAGCGCCAATTTTTCTTTTAACTTTTTTAAGTCTTTGCCTATCTTTTTAAGGGTATGCTGCCCATGTTTTTCAATAAAATCTTTGCGACCTAGCTCACCGTAAACAAGATACCGCTCCCAAACAAATTCATGATTACCTTTTATAAAAATACAATTATAGTAACGATCCAAATCAAAAAGAAAATCAAGAGTTTCATCTAAATATGGGTTTTTGTCTATATAATCACCTAAAAAAATAAAACTGTCTCCCTTTTTTGGATCAATTATTTCAAAGAGCTTTTTGAGCTCTGTAATATTAGCGTGAATGTCTCCTATAATATAATTCATAGTCTTTTTTGAGCCCCTCAAAAAGTGGTCTAAATTTAAGACCCAGAGATTTTATATTTTCATTAGCACAAAAAAAGTTTTCATTAGCAAAAGGAAATTCTTTCTCCTTGAATGCCTCCCCATCAGCTTTCGGGTTAAATCTAATGATTGGGTCTTTCTTTACAATTTTTGCCATCATATTTACCAAAGCACGCAAGGTAACAGATTCATCATTTGAGCAATTATATATACCAACTTTTTTATTTTCAATGATGAGAAGTAGAGTCTTGGCCACATCATCGGCAAAAACAAATTGTACGACCGCCTCACCGTTACCTGGTAAAGTAATACTGTTTTTTTCCATTATTTTAGAATATATGAATGATTCCCTTTTGACTGGATTATTAACACCTAAAATATAAACTGGTCGAATTATGGCATATTTTATTTTGCTTTTTTGTAAGACCTTTTCACACTGTACCTTGCCAATATTATAATCTCCCCAAAGTGGCCATTTTCCGATCTGTGAATCTTCTCTTAAAGGAAATAGCCCATTTTTTTTATAAACAGCCGCGGTACTCATGTGCACAAAAAAATCAAAGTGCAAATCTTTTAGAGCCTTTGCCGTATCGACTTTTTTATAAGCACACATATCGACCACGGTATTAAAATGTTCTTTGATTTTAAAACCAGTCTTTCTGTCTCCTTTTATGAATTTAACACCGGGCGGATAAACATATTTGTTGGTGCCACGGTTATATACAGTCACCTCGTGACCTCGCCCAGAAAGGAGATTCATGAGTCGTAAACCAACAAATCTTGATCCGCCAATAATTAATATTTTCATAATCTATTTAAAATAATTTTCTTCATACCTGTATAGATAAACTCCTTTTCTGAAAGACAGTGTTTTTTTGATTTTATCAATATTATTATATCTGATGTACAACTCCACTTCGTTTTCCAAAGCTTTGTCTGTAAGCACAGAAGTGGTGGAGAGTCTGGGATTGATTTCAAATATGTAGGGGCGATTTTTCCATATCTTCAGTTGTATATTAAACGGCCCGGATGGATGTAATTTTTCAACTATGGCTTTAGTTATTTTTTCTACAATTATGTTTTTTTCAGTCACAGCCACTCTGGTAATACCCCTTTTTAATATTATTTTTTTAGGAACTATACTTATAATCTGATTAAGATTATTCACAATGGCTGATATTGTGTATTCTTCACCGCCAATATATGGCTGTATAAGAATATCCTCAAATTTTTTATTATAAAGTTTAAGGTATCCTTCTAGCTGTTTAGAATCTTTAATTATATGAACTTCTCTAGAACCTCTGCCAAAAATTGGTTTAGCAATTGCTGGGTATTTAATAGATTTTTTATCTGTAAACGGTAAAAGGTGGGAAATGTTTGATTTCTCTAAAACTTCCATCAGTTTTTTCTTGTTCAGACACAAGGTAATAAAATCCTTGGACGGAAGGACGGCCAACAGAGATGGGTAACCTTCGCAGAGTATTTTGATTGATAGCAATTCTTCATCGGCTCCGGGTACTATACAATTTATATTCCATTTTTTGATTAAAAATTCCATTCTTCTTAAATAATTTGGGTCATTCCCAAAAGGAATTTTTTCGAATGGCAATCCTAAATATGGAGCAATGGTCTGATCAGTGGCATCTACCAAAAAAACATTAAACTTATTTTTCATCTTTTTGGCCATATAAATAGGCCCACTGCCCCCGGCACACGTTATTAGAATATTTTTTTTATTATTCTTGTAAATCATAATTTATACCACTATTCTTCTCATACATATCTTTGAGAGAAACCAAAAGTGTACGGTAGCGATTTAAACCACTTTTTATTAAAGCGGCCTTAATCTCTTCATCGTAATCAATGGGGGCGATAAACAGAACGTCAACAGGATTACTAATTAATTTAGCTGGCGCCTCAATAGGTAGCTTAGAACCCGTAATGTATTTATTCTGTTTAAAAATATCTCCATTAAAAATTCTTGGCTCTTCCCCAAACTTAATTAAGCATCTCAAAAAAGAACCGGGGGCATATAGTCCAATTTTCATCTTTTTGCTTTCAAAATCGTTAACCATCTTTTGAATTGAATCTATATTTTTTTTGAAATTCTTCATGAATCTTAGAGAGATATTATTGTCTACCGATTTTATTCCCCAAGCAACCAATGTAGATGTTTGTTTGAACGTCTCCACCCTAATCCCAACAAAACCTGCTCCCTCTATTAATCTCCTTAAAGATGCTTGGGTATAATAGTTTAAATGTTGGTGAGTAATGATTGATAAATCTCCTATTCCCATTTTTTTCTCACAATCGGGGACAGCTACAAAAATCATTCCTTCGTTGTTCAAGTTTTTGTATATATTTTTTAGAAATATTAGCGGTTTTTCCACATGTTCCAAAACACAGTAATTATAGATGCAATCGAATTTCTGTTTCAGTTTAAATGGAAAAAACTTTCGTATCATTTTTATTCCATATTTTTTACTTCCTATTATTCCCTCTCTGCCGGGCTCGATTCCAACCACCTCCTTCGCTTTTTGTTTTTTCAATAAATACAATAAATATCCATAAGAAGCTCCGATTTCTAAAAAGCTCATGTTTTCCAGTCGTTTACTTTTGTCTTTTAGAGCTAGTAGCAATGATTTAAAAACTTCCAATCCTTGTCTTTTACCATATTCACCTTCACCCAAGGGAGTTGAGGCGTAACCGCCACTTAAGTAATATTTTTTTAAAGCGATTCTATTTTTCTTTCCTATTTTCTGTTTAATCTCTCCACTTTTTGAGTCGAAATTTAAAACAAAAGGCAGTCTCTCGGGAAGATGCGACGATTTTTTATTAAAAACCCCAATATCAAATGGTGCTTTTTTTAAAATGAACCCATTCATGATCTTTTGTAATTTTTTAAAAGATTAAATTTTATTTCGGCCAACTTCCAATCCTCTTCATTGTCTATATCTTGAGCCTCCGATTCCGGCACTTCCAAAGGGACCGATAGTTTTGGAAATAATACTTTTTGTTTTAAAAAATTACTGACTTTCAGAAAATAAAATTGACCACAATCGTGGTAAGCGGACCCTAAATCCTGCGAACGAGCGCTATAATTTTCTGGCCAAAACATTTCTACTTTCCCGTCTTCTTTAATTTTGAGAGCTCTTTGAATTGGGTAACCGAACCTCATTACGGGGATAACCGCATCCGCATCTTTATCCAAGATCATTTGTTTGGCCAAACGCAATCTCTCACCTGTTACAAAAATAGCGGTAGGATAGATACAACAAATATAATCAAAATCTTTGCCAAGTTTTTTATATTCCAAAATAACCTCTTCCAGAACCGGTGCGGTTGCTGACCGGTCAGTTGAATTCTCTTTAGAACGCAAAAAGGGTACCACAGCACCTGAAGACTTGGCCACTTCTTCTATCTCCAAATCATCCGTAGAAACCATTATTTCATCAAAAATGGCACTTTCTTTAGCTGCGTCTATTGAATATTTTATAATAGGCTGACCCAAAAAAGACTTTATATTTTTTCTGGGAATCCTTTTACTGCCGCCCCTGGCAGGAATTATAGCTAGTATTTTCATAAATTATAAAGACAATATATTACAATTATCATAAAAAGCAAGGCTGGCGATTTACCCAACAAACAAGTCAAGAATATTTTGTGTGGCATTGGTTATTATAGTGTTTTTTATTTCTTTTTTCGTCATTGGCCACGTATCGTTACGATACTGCTCAAATAGATTTTTGAGATCTTCTTTTTTAGTTACCAACCTACTCAAACCAAGACTGTTACTTATCAGAGAATCCTTGGCTTTTAAATTTGGCTGATAACTTATCACTTTTTTATTAGCAATAGACGCCTGGAAAAGAACCATTGAATTCATACCGACAATGAGACCCGCTTTTGAAATTAGCTTTTCAATTAGTGAATCAGCGTCTATCTTAATATTTTTATTTAGATACTTATTATATTTTCCTTTTTTTTCTTTGGGGTGAGGCCTTATTGTGAGTTCATATCTAGTTTTTAAATTATCAAAAACTTCTAATAAATCGCCCAGAACCCTAAACTCATCGTAACCCAATTCATCTTTATTTTCAGCCAAAGGTTGAGAAACAAAAAGAACTTTTGATTTTTCTTCTGCATTTTTTTTGATATTTTCTTGAAAAGAGTCAAAATATGGATTACCGGTAATTTTAATTATATTTGGATTAAAACCCTCTTCTACCATTTCTTTTTTAGATTTTTCATCCATAACGCAAATTATATCCGGCAAATATTTAAAATCTTTTTTCTTACCAGAAAATCTCTGCCAGTAGTGACTCCAGTAATCAAGAATATAAATAGTCTTTGCTTTATTTTTTTTAGCAATTGACAAAATATTTTTATCAAATGTCAAACCGGCGCTTGATCCGCCCACAAAGATTGACGGTTTAAAATTTTCAACTAGTATGTTTAATTTTGATTCATTAAATAAATCAGCATCTATAAATTTTATTTTTCCATTTTCAAAAATACGTTTAGACGGTCCTCCAATAATACAGAGGGTTCTGAATCTTTTGTCCTCAGAAATATTTTTGGCTATGGGAAAAATAGCATTTCCACCACCGGCATCGAAAGCACCAAATAAAATGTTTATCATATTTACAATAAACCTAATTCTGATTTGTTTTCTATGACCTTCCTAACGGCAACTACAAACAAATCTATATCTTTTTTAGTCCTAGGATATTGGCAAATCATGGTGTGGGTTAAGTCATGCTCATAGAGCCTTTCACAAACCGGGCAAATGCCCTTACTATAGTCAACTTTGCCAGAATAATAACCATCTTCAAAAGGAAATTTGGTATTATTAAAAACCTTTTTTTCTTGAAATATTTTTAGCAAATAAACCGGTAGGTTGTAACCTTTTGACATAGGAAAACCTTCGGCAGTCATAGCCTCAACAAACAAATCTCTTGATATGCCCAATTTTTTCTCGTCTATCTTGATCGGATAAAGATAGAAAACATGAAAATAATCCTTCGACACGTAAGGTAATTCCAAACCACTTATACCTGAAAGTTTTTTGGTTAAATAGGCAACCAATTCTCTTACTTTTTTATTAAATAAATCCAATTTTAGCAATTGTTCATAAGCTATAACTGCTTCTATTTCTGTCATTCTATAGTTACTTCCCATGACCGGACCGGCAGAATAATCAGAATCTTGGCTAACATAATTTTCACCATGATTTCTACAAAGCTGAGCTCTAAACGCACAAACGTTGTCATTCGTGACCAAAACTCCCCCTTCTCCACTCTGAATGGTTTTGTGCACATTAAAACTAAAAACCCCAATATGACCTATGGTGCCCGTATATTTCCCTCTATATTTAGCGCCCGGTGCCTGCGCATTATCCTCTATAACTTTCAAATTATTCCTCTCGGCAATTTTCATTATCTCATCTAAATCAGCTGGCCCACCAAAAATGTTTGCAACTAGTATGGCTTTAGTTTTTGGCGTTATATTCTTTCTTATTGACTCTGGATCAAGACAAAAAGTTTTTTCATCTATATCCGCAAAAACTGGAATTGCTCCATTCATTAAAACACAGGTGGCTGAGGCCGACATCGAGTATGGAGTTACTATAACCTCATCACCAGGACCTATGCCCAATGCGACCACTGCGGCGTGAAGAGCGGTGGTGGCAGAGTTGAAAGCAACTGCATTTTTAATTTTAAATTTTTTACAAAACAAAGCTTCTAGTTTTTTGACATTTTTACCCCCCAAAAAATAATCCCCCCTTGATCCGACAAAACCAGACAAAGGACCATTTTTGAGAAGCCTGTTGACCGAGTTTATTTCTTTTTTGTTTATATTATAGACCGGTGGTAATGGTTTTTTTAAAATCGGCTTACCTCCTTTTATGGCTAATTTATATTCCATGTTTTTTATCTAATGATTTTATCGCCAGATGAGCAATTTGTAATGATTTTAAAGCGTCTTCTCCGGAACATTTATTTTTTTCCTTATTTCTTAAACTAAGAAAAATATTGTCATAAACAGGATAGAGACCACTTTTTATACTAATAAGACTTCTCTCCTTAACAAGTTTCAGCCCCCTGTATCCCTTTACTAAACCAGAACGGTCACTCATAGAAATACTTGACTTGTCGCTAATAATTGTCACCCTTCCGAGTTCACCCATGATATCAAACTCATAGATATTATAAAAGTCATTATTTAGGCCCTGAATATAACCGTTCACCCCATTTTTAAATGCCAAAAAAACATCAACGGTGGGGTCTGTTTTAAGATAACTAATGGTGGAATTTTTAAATCCCCTAACCAACTCAACCTCACCAAACATCCTGACTAATATGTCTATCAAGTGGGTACCATTATTAAATATACCCTTTGAATATTTAGCACTAAAACTTTGTATTCTTCCCAAAAACCCGCCACTGATTTTATGAATTAGATCATTGTATGAATAGTTAAATGCTCTAAAATAATTTATAAACAAAACGCAATTTTTTGCCTTTGCTTTTTTTATTAACGACTCACTTTCTTTTAAGGAATAAGAGATTGGCTTTTCACACAATATACTTTTAATTCCTAAATCAATAGCTTCGTCGCAGATTGTAAAGTGACTTTCGGTATTAGAAGCAACTACCAACAAATCTATTTTTTCTTTTTTAATCATTTCTTTCCAATTTCTATAGACATTTGGTTTTTCTTTCAATTTTCCGTTTTCCCTCACAAACGAACCCAGGACTCTACTACTCTTATCTTGAACCGCCACCAATCTAAAATTTGGATGATTTTTTAAGACACTAAAATGAGTTGGAAATTCCATTCTTTTTTTAACTAAAGGATCTTTTTCATAAGTCCAGGATATTTTTCCAAGACCTATAATGGCTGTTTTTATTTTATCCTCTAAATCAGGTTTAAAATTATAGGTTCCTTCTTCAATCATTTTAATGCCTCTTTTTTCGATGGTAATTCTTTTTTTTATGCCATCGGAATTATAAATACCGGATATGAGCGATCTCCACTTCTTTGGATTTGAATCTATTAAAACACTTTCAGCAGAAATGATTTTAGAATTTTGGATATATGTTTTTTTTAAATTATTGTCTGATTTTATAAAAGCTATTATTCTTGGTAAATGAAATTCGTTTGATATTAAAGTAATATTTTTTATATTTTTTTTATTTAAAATTTTGGCTGACTCTTTAAGTTGTTGCCAGGTATTATTAGAATTTTCTTCAAGAATTAGGCGGCTTTTTGCGACTCCAAGTTCCACAAGTTCCTTGGCATTCACCGATGCTGTGGTGGGAGCGTCTGGATTATTTAGATTTTGGCCTTTGCCACCAGAAATTATGCAGGTGATATTAGGGGTTTTTTTACATAGCAACGCGACCGCCTCAACCCGCAACCTATCTGGAGAATCACCAAAATTATCCCCCTCTCCAAACCGTAAGGTTCGCCACGAGCCATTATTATTTTTAATGCCGCCACCAAGCATTAAAATTACGCTATTATTTTTATTAATCATTGAGTTTTCTTATAACCTCAAAAGCTTCTGCATATTTATATCCCACCGTCATACCACGAAATTTGGCAAGGATTTGTACTCCCTCATAAGAGCGGGGATGTGGATATGAACGCATTTCATCTTTGTATATTCTCAATATTTCAATTTTTCTGTCTATGAAATCAGAGATGTTATTATAAAAATTTGGTATAAATGTTTTTCCAAAATCTTTATTTGCCCATTCTGTAGAAGACGGGGTTTCAAAAGTAAAAATACTTTTTACAAAAAATCCTGGCTGAGGTCTACAAGCCGTGAGAACCGATTGAAAAGTGAGTTGATGGTCAATATTTAGGTCTCCGCCATGATGAGTATAGATAACCTCCGGCTTTATTTTATTTATATATTTCTCAACAATTTTTGTAATTGACAGAAGGGATACTGAATCAAACTGATTATCCGGAAGCTTTTCTAAAAATAAATTTTTTAATCCCATTTTTTTGCTCACCTGCTCCGCCTGTTTTTCTCTTTTTTTAATATCAGCCAAAGTGGCGTTGCCACGAGAAAGCTCTCCATCACCTAAGATAAGGGCGGAGACATCATCGCCCTCCGCCACATGTTTGAGTATAGTTCCGCCGACACCCAGCACTTCGTCATCCGGATGAGCGACAATGACAAGTATTTTGTTTCTCATGTATCTATATTACACGCATAATCTTCCATAAAACAACTTGACAAATAAAGAGGATGTGGTTTTTTAACCAAATCCTCTTTAATCTGAAATTATTCCTCTGCTTTCCATATGCGAAGAAAATACTTTTTTCCTCGGTGTTTAAAAAACGCGGGATACCTTTCGTTATCAGCCACCCTCAGCTGATTAAAGAGCTTTACTAAAGAAAGATTCGGGTTAAGCTCGCTATCCTCCGGACGGCGACGCGGATAGAATGTTTCTTTCCCATCTTGTTTTTTACCTCTTATGTTTGGATATTGCTCAATGAATTTCAAAGCAAGTTCTATAGTTATTTCTCCCTGAACTCGCCTTAGTTCATCGACAAGCTCACTACCACCAAAGTGCGTCATGTCTTGAAAATAAATATCGCCACTATCAACGGCATCTTCGGCCTCAAAAAGAGTGATAGGAATTTCGTTCTTTCCCTCCAGAATTTGCCAGGTCAGGGGGGACCACCCCTTACCTTTCGGCAGGTCGCTTTCATGGACTACCAAATTGTGAGCATTTCTATCCCTGATTGATTTGGGAATAATTTTTTCACAGCTCAAAAAAAACGCCAGGTCTCCCCTTTTTATTTTATCGGCGTCATGTATCAAGACCGCCTTATGCCCCAACTCTCTTACTTTTAATAATAGAGTCTTGGCATATGGGAACATCCAACTATTTAGATTGTCGAGTAATAGTGTTATTTTCATCGTTCCTTCCTTTCCGTCTTGCATGTTATCATTATATGCTTACCAAAAGCAACGTTTGATTTATTTTTTAATAAGGTGCCAAGAGAGAGGAGTGCCAAATTTTATATTGGATTTAGCTTTAGAACCAAGAACATCATTGAGATATTTTGGAGCCAAACCATAACCTGGACGTATACAACGAACATTCTCCTTGGAAAATTTTTCTCCTTTTTTTATATCCTTAACCACAAACAAAGAGCGACGAAAAACAATATTTTGCTTTTCTCGTGAAGTGAGTTTGTAACATGGTCGGCCAATAGCTTTTTCTACTTGGCGAATGGAGTCTACCAACTCTTTAAACTCTGTCGGTTCCAAAGAAAACTCAGCATCTGGTCCCCCATCCGAGCGTTTAAGGGTCAAATGTTTTTCTATAATGCAAGCACCCAAAGCTACACCTGCCACCGAAGAAGTTGTACCGAGTGAATGATCGGATAATCCAGAAACAACTTTAAATTTTTTGGCCAAATCGGCGATAGTCGCTAAATTCATCTGATCGGCAGTTGCTGGATAAGAACTAACGCAATGTAAAACTGCCACCGTCGGTGCACCACTTGATTTCAGAGTTTTAATTGCTAATCTGATTTCTTGTGGAGATGCCAATCCTCGCGAAATGATAACTGGTTTTTGGGTCTGACCAATTTTTTTAAGTAGAGGTATGTGGGGTATTTCAAAAGATGCAACCTTATAAAGCGGAACACTTAACTTTTCCAAGAAATCTACTGCGGTCTCATCAAACGGAGTGGAGAAAAATATTAAACCTCTCTTTTCCGCATATTTCTTAAGTCCGGCATGCCACTCCCATGGGGTATAAGCCCATTTGTATAAATCATAAAGAGTTTTGCCAGCCCAAAGATTATCAGTTTTCACTTTAAACCATTCCTGATCACTATTAATCGTTATCGTATCTGGAGTATAGGTCTGCAATTTGACAGCATCGGCCCCAGCTTCTGCTGCCGCATCTATAATCTTTAGAGCTTTTTTATAATCACGATTATGATTACCTGACATTTCTGCCACTATAAAAACCGGCTGATTTTTACCGATTATTCTTTTACCAATTTTAAATTGATTAGGCATAATTAAAAAATTTCTTAACAATTGAACAGGTATACAAAATATCCGACTCCGAAAGTTCAGGGTGAAGTGGCAATGTCAGACAAGATTTTTGGTATATATCTTCATTTGGTAATAAAAGTTTTTGGTAGCCATTGTTTCTGTAGTAAGGGTGCGAGTAGACAGCCGGATAATGAATCATACTACCTATGCCCGCCTTTTTTAAATAATCCATCAGTGCCACTCGCCTATCTAAATTTTTTAAACGAATAACGAAAAGGTGCCATGACGATAAGGTTACTTGTCCGACAGGTAATATTATATCTTTTACTTCTTTTAAGTTTTTAATATAAACATTTACCAAGGCCTGTCTTTTTTTTACAAAACTGTCTAATCTCTTTAGTTGGCTGACGCCTAGAGCGGCCCCAATGTCCGACATACGATAATTAAATCCTAATTCAATCATACTATTAAAACCATTTTTATCTTTGATTATGCCGTGTGAACGAAACATTTTCAATCTCTCGTAATATTCCGGATTATTAGTCAAAACCGCTCCACCCTCCCCCGTCGTAATATGTTTTACCGGATGAAAACTAAACACGGTCATATGGGCGAGTGAGCCAGTTTTTTTATTTTTATACGAGGCCCCGAGAGCATGACAAGCGTCTTCAATTACAATCAGCTTGTGTTTTTTGGCAATTTTATTTATTGCCTCCATATCACAAGGGTGTCCTGCGAAATCTACCGGCACAATGGCTTTAGTTTTTTTAGTGATTAATTTCTCTATTTTTTTATTATCAATATTGTAAGTGTCTAATTTAATATCACAAAAAACCGGCTTAGCTCTTAAAGCCAAAATCATGTTTGATGTTGCCACAAAAGTATTAGGGGTTGTTATAACCTCATCTCCCGCTTTTATACCGGCGGCCAAATAGGCAATGTGGAGGGCGGCCGTGCCACTATTTACTGCAACTGCATACTTAGCTCCGCAGTATTTTGCCAGTTTCTCTTCAAAATCTTTTACCTTTGGTCCTTGAGTGAGCCAGGCGGATTCTAAAATACCGACAACAGAATTTATATCTGAAGCGTTAATACTTTGATGCCCATACGAAGCTAAACCAGACCGGCTATTTTTTTTATTTGTTCTGATGTTAACCATTTTCTATTTAAATCACTGGTGTAGACAAAATTTTTCTTAACGCTTTTTTTATCATCATATTTGGAGTGATGAGCCAGACTTTTGGTATGAGGTAATATAACATAATAATCTTCCAGATCATGGGCTCGACTGGATTCTTCTTGGGTTATTAAAGTCTCGTGTATTTTTTCTCCCGGACGAATCCCGATGATTTTTATTTTTCTATCCGGAGCCAAGGCTTTGAAAAGATCTTGAATTTTCATAGAAGGCACTTTGGGTATAAATATTTCTCCACCAACCATATTTTTTAGAGCATAAGAAACCAGATCAAAACATTGATTAAGGGTGATCCAGAACCTGGTCATATTGTGATCTGTTACATGCAAAGGAGCATCTGATTTGTTATTCATTATGGTATCCACGATACTGCCGCGACTACCAATAACATTGCCATAACGAACAACACTGAAATGGGTCTCGCCATCACTTGAATAAACATTACTGGAGACAAAAAGTTTCTCGGCGCACATCTTACTGGCTCCATAGAGATTTACCGGACTAGCAGCTTTATCAGTAGAGATGAGCAAGACTTTCCCCACTTTTCTTTCCAGCGCGGCCGTAATTATATTCTGACTACCCAAAATATTAGTTTGTATCGCCTCAAACGGATTATATTCCAGAGCCGGCACTTGCTTGAGGGCAGCCGCATGGACCACTATATCTACCCCCTCAAAAGCCATGCGCAGACGAGCCACATCTCTGATATCACCAAGAAAAAATCTGATATTGTCATGCTCCCCTAATTCTTGCTGCATGTTAAATTGTTTCAGCTCATCCCGACTGAAAATTATCACTTTTTTGGGTCTAAAATTGATCAATAAGTATTTGGCAAAGCTTTGGCCAAACGAACCAGTACCACCAGTTATAAGTATAGTTTTGTTGTTATACATAGCTTATATGCAAGCATAATATTTTCTATTTTACAAGCCACAACCAAAAAAGTTTGGTATTTTCGCCTTCTATTTTTAATATTTTAAATCCAATCTTTGAGAGCATCTCCAAAGCCTCATCTTTATTGAAAGCTTGTCCATGATACCATTGCCAACGATATGGTTGTCGACCACCCCTTATTTGAATCTTCGCTAGGCCATCTTTTTTTAAGGTTCTATAAACTTCTTTGAAATTTCGCTCCACCACCTCTTTATTTGGCATATGATGAAACACTACAAAAGAAAAAATAAAATCAAAGAACTCATTACTAAAAGGATAGTTTAATCCATCGGTAGCACATAAGTGAACATTTTTTAGATTAGCAAGTCTGGCCTGACCTTGACCTATCATCTGCTCCGAAATATCAGTACCGTAAACTTCTTTGAAATCAGCCGCAAATAATTCAGTCAACCGGCCAATGCCACAACCGATATCCAGCACAGATTTATCTTTAAAATTTGTTAAACGTTCTTTTAAAATATCATCACTTAGAATTAAATCTTTATAATTTTCCTGTCCGATTTTTTTGAATTGTTCTTCGTTTATTTTTTCCCCGACTCTACTCACTATATAGAACTTGGGATTTTTTTGGGCCAATTTGTTCCACTTATCTTTTGAAGCAGAAATGTTCTCTTCTGGAAAAAGCTTTTCGATCATTCTTTTAACTATTCCTATAATTTTTTGTATAAACATAATTGCTATTTTATCATTATCTTTAAAATTGAACTATAAAAATTATATTTGGACTGGCGGCGATTTTCATACCACTCAACCGAGTGTTTCAAAAACGATTGCCAAATAGTAGGTAAATCTTCCATTTTTATTCTTTCATCATATTTTTTAAACCAAGCAAGCACTTTCGGAGAAGTTAGAATTTCTCGGGTACTGTTTACGGGGAGATGTTTTAATATAAAGAAATAGTGAATTATGAGCGAACAAACATCAAAAAATTGACTCTCGCTTTCTGCATAATCATCCCAATCAATTATTTTGTAACTTTCTCCATCTTTTAAAATATTGGCCAAAGTATAATCACCGTGAATGAGTCCGGGATTTTTAAAGTGTATATCTTTTATCACATAAATGGCTTTTTCTATTGATTCGGCATTAGTCTCTAGTATCTTTCCGTTTATAAATTCAAAAAGTTGGGTGTCGTTATTATATTTAATTGGCAAAACCGCTTGTGGTAAATTAAATGACAAAAGTTTTTCTACTTTCCTCATCATATTTTCGTCATCAGAGAGATTTCTTTTAATTTTAACTGCATATTTAGGAGCTTTTGTTTCTTTGTCTATAAGCCAAAATGAACTCGAGCCAAAATTAGCCAAATTACCAAAAACTTTTATGGGCTCATATTTGGTCATATCAACCCAGTCGCCAACTTTGTGATCCAATAATCTTCTGCCATTATTTGATTCTTTATTATTTAATATAAATAAATAACTAGGAGCAAAGAACTTTTCCAGTCCCAAATAATAGAGAAACTGAAAAAGAAACCGGCCACGGGGAGCTGGGAAAATTTCTTTAGCAATTTTATTAAAAGCAAAATTGTAAGCGGTTTTATCTCCATAACTAAACAAAAAATAGGGGTCTTTATAACTGGCTACCGGATATATGGTTTCCATTTTTTGAGTGTCAAAACCCGCCTCTTTAAATAATTTTGAGTAACCTGGGTGGGAATAAATATAAGTTCTGTAACCAGCCATGCCATTTTTACGACACCACCAATCCGCTATTTTCCGAGGTAAAACCGAAGTGAAACGCAAACCTGAATGAGGATCTCTGACTTTGGTGAAATAACCCGGGAAAAACCTCCCCTCAATGCCTATATACAAAGATCCGTTTTCTTTCAATAAAGACTTCAAATATAGCAAAACCTCAACCTGATGTTCTCGCGGATTCCCGACGGTGGTGCCAGCCCCTACCCATTCCAAAACTCCATTCATTATGATCAAATCAAAACTTTTTTCTTTAAAAGGTAGATTCTTTTTTTCGACAATATCAGTCTTAATAAAATCAATATTGGAGCACTTTTCCCACCTAGCTTGTTTGGAGGCTACCCCGAGTATGTCCAGAGAGGCATCTACGGCATAAATTTGGGCCTCAGGCATCTTTTTGGCTATGGGTATGGTGATATTGCCGAAACCGGCTCCTAGGTCCAAAACCGAGAAATCAGCTCCCGTTTGGTAAGGTAAAAAATAAATCATATCCGCACGATGATAAGTAGAAATGTAGCCGGGATTAATTCCGACTTTGGTAGCCGCGCCCATTATTGGCTGACTATCAAGCTCTTTTTGTAAGGATTTTATCTGGTCCCGAGTAATGCTTCGCTGCCAATAAAAATCTTCTTCAGAGAAGATTTTTATACCATCTTTTTCTATAATTGGTTCTCTGGAATAAATCATGATTCTAAGAAAAGTTTTGTAATCTGTTTAATATTTTCTTCTAGACTAAAATCAGCTGATCTTCGTAAAGCTAAATTAGCATATTTTTCATAAAACATCTTGTCTTTTTTTAACTTAACCAAAAAATTGGCAAATTCTTTTTGATCCCTGGCAACTAACCCATACCGACCATCTTGCCCGACTATTTCTTTAAGAGTTGAAATGTTGTTAACTAGAACAGGTTTACCATTGGCCATACCCTCTACTAAAGCCAAGCCAAAACCTTCCCAGCTAGAGGTCATCATAAAAACATCTGCCCCACTTAACAAATCAGGAATATCGTCACGCAAACCCAGGAAATTAACGATGTCCCTGAGACCGAACTCATTGATTCTAGTTTTTAATTTATCGCCCAATGAACCATCATCACCACCGGCTATAAAAAAATAAATTTTCTCGCCCAGCACTTTATTGACTTCATGGGCAATATCAACCAACAAATCATAATTCTTCTGCAGAGTGACTTGACCAATACTCAAGACGACAAAATCATCTTCTGAAAGCTTCAGATTATTTCTGAGAACAGATCTATTTTCTGAATCAAAAATATATTTATTTAAATTAACTCCGTTGTAAACAACTGATATTTTATTATAATTTATCCCCTCCCGATCAATTAGATAATTTTTTACCGATTCTGAAACTGCCACAACTTTATAAGAAAAGCTAGACAAAATTCTATTTGCTAATCTCTGAAAATACCTGCGACTAAGATAAACATTGTGTTCAACGACAATAACGCGCTTAACTCCTGATATTTTACCAGCCACCCGACCAACCAGATTAGCAAAGAAAAGATGGGAATAAACTATGTCAAAATTATTTTTTCTCATCCATAAAATTATCTTTAGCCAGCTTGAAATGCTAAAAAAGGAATTGAAATGTATGACTTTTTTGTTCTCTGCCGGTATGAGTATCGACTGGAAAAAATCAGCATCTATACTACTATTTAAAATGCATACGGAACGTTCAAAAATTTCTTTGTCTAAATTATTAATCTGATCTATCAATACCCTCTCGGCGCCGCCGCCTTTTTCTAAATTAAAGATTAAAAATAAAACTTTCTTTTTCATTGTGGCAAAATTTTATTAAGTCTCATTTTAATATTACGACTTTTGGCCATCAAATAAGTGTTGAGTTTGGTGAATGGATTTCGATACCAATGATACTCATAAACATTAAAAAGTTTACCTCCGAAACCGATCTTGAAATCCAAATGAGATAAATCTTTTTGGGTAGAAGGTCCGTAGTCAAAATATCTGACACCTTCTTTGTATCCATACTCAATAGTTTTAAAATATAGAAAATTATTTATCCTTTCTGGCCAATACTCTTTGAGAGAAATGTTGCTCAAGAGTAGCAAGTAGCCATTATTCATATAAAAAATATTGACTCCACACAATTTGTCTCCCAGAAAAGCTCCCAAAAAAAATACTTTTTCTTTTAAATTATTGCTAAGCGACATGAAATAATCCAAACTTTTAGGCAAAGTGCCATGCCTTTTCATATTTTCTAAATACAGTTCATAGGTTGATTCAATGGGAGTATCCATTCTGACTTCAAATTTATTGTTCAGAGACTGTCTGACTTGATTTCTGGTTTTTTTATCAAAAAAACTTAAAAAATCTTCATTTTTTATTTCTGCAATCGCATGATAGATTGGCAATTTGACCAATCCTTTCGTTTGATTATTTTGATCATAATTAAAAATCCTTAGATTAATAGACTGATGCCTAGGGAAATATCTTTTTAAGAAAGCTATTACCGATCCATAATCAACATCAAATTTTTTAATAAACTCTATCGGTGCATCGGTTTTGGCAAGAGTGCCCATGACCAAAACATTTTTTAATTTATAATCTGCCAACGGCAATACCCCCACTATCACCCCACTTTCTTTAAAAATAAGAAAATATAAGGTAGCCAAATAGTAATTTTTAACAAAATTAAAATATTCACCAGAATAAATCCCTTGGTTCAGTCTGATATTTGAATCATTAAATTCCGCCTCTGTTAATATTTGGTATTCCATTTGTATTTTTAAATTTTGCCCACCTTAACTATATTTTTAAATTCAGACATACTGACCGCTGAATCAATCGAATTTCTCTTTAGATTTAAAAGGTCAAATTTGTTTTCCTTGCCTTTCTTGACGGTTACCGCCATATCAAAAAACTTAGAAGTTACTCGGTCAACCCTTTCGTCAAAATTACCCTTAGGATAAGCAAAAGATTTTGGCACGTAGCCCAGTAAATCTTGGATAATTTTTTGGGAGACCACAAATTCATTTTCTATTTCTTCATTTTTAAGACTAGTCAATTTGGGGTGGTTGTGACAATGAGAACCGAATTCAATTAAACCACTTTTATGCATTTCTTTCATCTCCCCTTCGGATAAAATACTCAGATCTGTGCCCTTACGAGCAACCATATTTTTACCAATAAAAGCAGTGCTGACAAAGATGGTGGCCGGAAAATTGTTTTTTTTTAGAATCGGAAAAGCGTTGGTATAATTATCTTCATATCCATCGTCAAAAGTAATCGCAACTGTCTTTCTTAATCTTTGTGACTTATCTATTTTAAGCAAACTGTCTAGTCTAATTACATTAAAATGGTTCTGTTTGAGATATTCCACCTGTTCTTCAAATAGAGCTCTTTTGACAGTAAAAAATTCATTATTTTCACCGATCGAATGGTACATCAAAATCACCACACCATTTGATGGAAAAATAGAAAAAATTTGATATAGAAAAAATTTAATTATTTTTTTTAGAAAAATCATTTTAAAAAGGTAGATTTATTATAACCAATAAACGCTCAAGATTATAACTGACGGCCAGATAAAATATTACAAGCAAAGCCACAACATATTTATTTTTTATTTTAGACAAACCAAAACCGGAGACCAAACAAAGTAGTGGCAGTAGTACAAAAGAGGTCCGGTAGGTAAACATGGGCCAAGCAAAGAAAGATAGCGATGCTGGTACTAGTATCCCCAAAATTTTAACTCTTTGTTTGTCAAAAAATTCTTTTTCTTTATAAAGACCCCAAAGGAACAGTGGCCAACCGACCAAAAATACCCAACCCATTACCTTGATGAATACCGACAATCCATAGGCGCCCACTGGATGATTAAAGGAGCTATAAATATACCAATCAAGATATGAGAAGTGGAATTTATAATAAAAAAATAAATTTAGAAGTAGTGGAATAATAGCGAACAAGACAGATGCTTTTAAAATCAATTTAATTTTTTCTCTCCAGTCATATTGCATGCAGAGGACGGCCATTCCCAATGTAATCATACCCAATGCTCCAAATTCCTTAAACAAAATTCCTATTACTGAAACCAAAATAGTTGAGTAATAATATTTTTTATTGCCAGACATAAAATATTTTACTACCAGAAGATTGGCCAAAATAAAGAAGAACCGCCCGGCCATATCGGCAATAAAGAAGTTGTCCAGATTAAGAATATGATAATTTGAAACGAGCAGGATGGTGCAGAGGAGAGCGACTTTATTATCTTTATAAATCTCAAAAACGAACTGGTAAAAAACCAAAGCCATTAAAATGTAGAAAATAAAATTTATGACTGCTAAGCTGACAAAAGGATTGTTAACGATAAAATCAATAACGGTAGCCGACACCAGAAGCAATGGTGTGGTTATAAGGCGGTGCAGAGGCAAAGGACCCTCTAAAGTTTGCCCCTCCAAATATCTTATTGATTCGTTATAAGAAAGAGCGTCACCGGCAATTTGAAAATTCGGAGAAACATAAAATATAGACGCCGCCATGTTCAGTGCCACAAAAAGAACTACATAAAAATAAGGATTATTTAAAAAAGACGCTTTTTTCATTTAATAAATATACACTAATTATATATGATTTATAAGGATATAATTTTGGCTAAATTAGAGCCAATTCTGTTGGCGTTGGCCATGATGGTAAGGGTCGGTGGCTTGGCAGAAATAGCTTTCCAAAGAGAAGCGTCGGCCACAAAAATTTTAGAGGCCCCGTGCAATTTACCATTTATATCTGCCCTAAGGGGCGACTCCGAGTCCAAAGACGTTGATACACCTCCCGCATAATGAGCACTACTACCCTCAGGCATATAAACCTGCTTCAATGGGATGAGACCTAACTTTCTCAAACCTTTTTTAATTATCTTCATCTGGTCTTTAACATTGACAAAATATTCTTGGTCGGTTTTATATTTAATAAGCAAAGTGTCACCATTTTCTGATTTATTCAATTCACAAGTTTTATATTCATTCAAAGATGATGAGAAGCGACTATCAACTATCAGCATTGACGGCACAAACAATGCAAGTAGCCCGAGAGATTCAGGTTTGGTTAGTGGTAAAAAGTTTAAAAGCTTAAACAACAAAAGGGATTTGTAGGTGTAGAGCTGGGAAGAAAAGTTGGAAAAACCATTGGTTTTTTGATTGCTTTCCAACATGAGCTGACACAAGCTATGCTTCTTAGTGTCTTCAGTTTTTCCCAAAAACCTCAAGTCCACACATGGTGTTATGGTGTGGGGTTTGCTGGTAATACGCACTTTTTTATCATACAAATTGAAACTCTTGAGGAGTATTCTAACAGTGTTTAGAGCGCCAGCTGCTACCACGGCATATTTTGCGGTGTAGGTATGTTCATTTTTTGAAAAATCCAAAGTTTTGACAGAAACATCTTGGTTTGATTCGGACAAAGAAACTACGACTCTTTCCGACAGATAATGAAAATTGTTCTTGAGTTGCAGTTCTTCTATAGTAAATCTGGCCCGGTACAAAGATTTTCCACCTTCTAACCAATA
>Ga0172379_10002408_pt1 | contig 33222 bp, 28 predicted proteins | sample GrowelOW334metaG_FD_119756 | JGI IMG/M metagenome (GOLD analysis project Ga0172379, IMG submission 119756) | Groundwater microbial communities from an aquifer near a municipal landfill in Southern Ontario, Canada - Groundwater well OW334 metaG | ecosystem: Environmental > Aquatic > Deep...
ACCAAACCAGAGCCCACAACTTCCATCCAGTCTCCATTGGACATAATTTCAATTTGCACAGAAGGATCTGTGAAAGGGAAAGAGTCAACTAAAAATCTGTATTCTGTTTCTTTGCCAAAAATACTTTCTGTCATTTCGGTTTCAACTGCTTTCAAATCATCCAGTGTTATAATCTTACCTGTGCCCCGAGGGGTATTTTCTTTTTTACAAATCAGCAAACCATCTATTTGATGAAACGCCGGAAAATGTTTTCTGTCAATTTCATCTTTTCTGAAAACAATTCCTGTGCATAAAGCTTTCACTTCTCCTTCCTTTTCTAATTTTTCCAAGATTTCCTTATTTTTTAAATAATAAGGCCACATAACAGTTGTCTGCGTTCTTAAAACATGAGTGTCGTCTAAATAATATGTATCAGATTCTCTTCTGCTTGGATGGTCTTTTGGAGTATTTAATAAATCAAAATCATCTTCCACTGTGACTATCTTTGGAATCTCAATCAAGTCAAAATCCTTGAATCTTGGTAATTCTAATATTCGATCAACTAAAATCTTTACTGGAGAGTTTTCCTTCTTTGTCAGGTCGGGAAGCTTTAAAAGCCTTTTGATTCTTTCTGCTTTAGTGTCGGTTCTCTGCTCTAACTCTTTTATAAGCTCCTGCTCTTTTGGGTCCTCTATTTTGATGTTTTTTCTCATATTCAAGATTGCCTAATATTCTCTTATTTTACCTCAATTTTACTCTTAAAGCAAGCTTTAGAATGTGGATAAAACCCATTGCCAAAAAAGCTAAAATGTGTTAAATTTATATAAGTTTAGTTCCCCTGCTCATTAAAAAAAGGAGCCTAAAATGGCAAAGAAAAGGCATCACGAATGGTTTATTTTTGCGCCGTATGACAACGAAGCAATAGCAAAATATCTCCAAGATGGAGACAACCGATTTGAAGAAAATACTTTGAAAGGCGCTTTATGCGCCGATGGAAAAAAACGGGATTTGTGGCGATGTACAGAGACACAAGCGTATTTCTTGTGGCGTAATCCGCAACTAAGAATTAAAATATTCAACCGTTTGGGACCCAACGGCAAGATAAAGGATGTGACCTTTTTATTCAAAAAGGACAGAAGATCGCCCAAGAAAAGGAAACCGGCTCGGGCTTGACAAATAGTTTTCAAAGATGTATAATTAATATATAAGCTCGAACAAAAAAGCCAAAAGGAGGGCGGGTATCATGGTAGATGCAAAAACCAAAAAGAAATGGCAGTGGCCGTTAGGCTTTACAGCGCCTGACCTGGCCTCGTACGAAGGGCACCCATGCCTCGTAGTAGAAGCATACCGCGAGGACGTTCCCTACGGATACGTGCCGATTGTGTACCTCGACCGGGGCGAGGTCGTCAAAATGAACGCTTTCGTTAGCGTTCCAGCAGACGGCCTTCACCGTATCATTTTCGAGTAAGCGGATTGATTTCCGCGAAAATACAAAAAGCGGCTCGCTGAACCAGTGAGCCGCTATTATTTTACAATAAAAATATTATTTACGGCGCAACAATGCTGAAAAAATTATCTGACTCATCAGACGGCATCGTAACACTGTTATTGTCTGAAACAATATAAACTACTATTTTAAATTTTTTGCCGTCCACCTTTGCGTTGCAAATCTTTGTATTGTATTCAGGAAGAACTTTCCAATCATAAGATCCTTGGCCGGATACTTCATTATCAAGCCTTGCAAGAGAATAAAAACATGGCGGAGTTGTATTTCCCAGATCCTCTCTCAATGAAACACTAACCTCATCGCCGGGTTTAAAACCCGCAGATGACCATTTTATAGAATATGTTTCTCCTATCTTCAACACTTCCCCGCCGTTAGGCGAAACAACCGTGACAGAAGGCTGGTTGCCCAAAACTTCTTGATTATTATTGCCTTCCTGCAATTGAACAGTCTGTTGCGTTTTTGTTGAGTGATAATAATATCCTATTCCGCCCAAAATTAAAATAATTGCAACAATAATAATTATTACAACCACCGGCGCAATTCCTTTGTTAAATTTATTCATTTTATTTGATTATTTATTATTTGTTAATTATATCACAAACAAAAAATCGTTAGTATAAAATACTAACGATTATAAACTTATAAAGTAAACTTATAATTTGGAGCGTTTTTAACCCGCTCCAATCCGTGCGGATGAGATTCTTTCAGACCGGCAGATTCCATTCTGTAAAAATCGGCCCTCTTTTGCAAATCGGCTATTGTTTTAGCCCCGCAATATCCCATGCCGGACCTTAACCCGCCCACCAAGCGAGCAATCACCACAGAAACCTCTCCTTGGTAATCCACCTCGCTTTCAACTCCTTCGGGAACGAGTTTTTTGTCGGGGATATCAGCCTGCCCATATCTTTCGCGCGAGGCTTTATTTTCTTTCATAGCTCCCAGAGAACCCATGCCCCGATAAACCTTAACAGGCTTTGTGTCATGGTGATAAATAATTTCTCCGGGCGTCTCTTTCGTGCCGGCCAAGAGTTTGCCGAGCATAACGTTTTCTGCTCCGGCAGCCAAGGCAAGTGTTATATCGCCGGAATATTCAATTCCTCCATCAGCGCAAACAGGCGCGCCGGCTTTTGAACAATTATAAACTGCTGTAACTTGGGGGCACCCTACCCCGGCAACAATTCTTGTTGTGCAAATAGACCCCGGACCTTGCCCGGTGCGAAGGCCGTCAGCGCCGGCTTTAACCAGCCTCTTAGCAGAATCAAATTCAGAAATATTTCCTGCCACAACATCAATATGGGGGTATTCTTTTTTGCAATATTTTACAGTTTCAATAACTGCCTTTGAATCGCCATGGGCGGTATCAATCACCACTACATCAACTTTGACCTTTTCAAGCAGTTCCAATCTTTGCCGGGCGTCATCGCCCACTCCGATTGCCGCGCCTACCCGCAGAGTGCCGTCGGGGGCCAAATTGAAATCTTTGGAGTACCCGCTGATGATGCGTTTTACATCAGCCAGAGTAAAAATTCCTTCAAATTTTCTTTGCCGGCTAAATACCGGTAAAATCTTAATCCGGCTGTCCATCATTATTTGATACGCCTTTTTTACATCCGTGTTTTTGGAAGCGCTCACAACATCAGAAGACATTATTTCAAAAATTTTAACATTGGGGTTCCGGCAGAATTCAAATTGCCCTCGGGTAACAATGCCTACAACTTTACCCGAATTATTCAAAACCGGAAAGCTTAAAAATTTATACCCTTTTACTTCAGCCATTTGCAAAACTTCTGCAACTTTTTGATCTGCCCGCACGCAAATGGGGTCTGTGATAAAAGCGCTCATTCGCCGCTTTACCATATCAACGTCAGATGCCTGCTCTTTAGGACTTAATCCTTTATGAATTATTCCAAGCCCGCCAAGCATGGCCATAGCAACAGCCATTTCTGATCGCGTAATTGTGTCCATTGGCGAGCTCACAATCGGAATATTCAAAAAAACATTTCGGGAAAATCTCGTGCGCAAATCTGTCTGATTCGGCAGAACTTCAGAGTAACGGGTTTTTAATCTTACGTCTCCATAACTCAACGCCAACCCCAACCTTGCCATTTTGGCAAAGAAAATGTCGCAAAGTCTTTTTTCAGCCTTCTTAACCATATCAGTCCTCGCTTTCTTTTTCGTTGTCAAAGTGCCAATGAAATACTGGTATCATATCAATAAATTATCTCCCAGTCAAACCTAAAAATTACAAACAAAAAAGCACGCTTTTTATTGCGTGCATATTTTTCAGCGTCAAAACGCTATCTTTTCTTGCGAGCTTCTTTTGCTCTAAGCTCTGCAATTTCCTTTTGATTATTTATTTTTATCAAAAAGTTTTTGAGCAGGACAGCCAATTTCTCTTTGCTTGCAGTATTTGCAAGCCAGTTGGGTTCTTATCATTCCGCTTCCTCCAAAGGCCAAAATAAGCAACGCAATAATAGATAACAAAATTAGCCAATCAAAATTATTTATAATAATAATTATTCCTGCAACAACCGGAATTAAAGCAACAAGAAAGTCGGGTAAAATATCCTTCCAGCTCACCTGTTTTTTGCAAAATTTATCTGTATTCCCCTTTTTGAAAAACATGCTGCTTATTTTGCCTTTGCCAAATGCGCATATTTTTCCATAATAATAGCAATCTGGGCAATGCCCCTTAATTAATTTAAATTCCAAAAACAAAATAAATATCAGATACAAAGCCAGCCAAACAAGTCCGACTTCGTAAATTATAAAAGCTCCTATTAAATAAATTAATATTGAAACTAAGTTTGAAATAAACACCATCCAAAAAGGATATTTTTCAAAACATTTCATATTTTTATTCTTTTATTATTTTACGCCAATGAAAATATTTTCATTCAAATATTTTCTGGTATACGGGCCAAAAAATCCAGTGGGGCTTGTTAATCCCAAAGGCTTTAAAATTTGGTTTTTATATTGATTTTGGAATTTCATCACTGCATTTTTAGTAACCTGGCCAAAATAACTGGTTACCCCCACATTGCTGTCCCAAAAACCTTCGTTTATCAGCAATTGCTGCAAAATTTTAACATCGTTATTTTTCATTCCCATTCTTAAATTGCTTTGCAAAAGTTGAGGAAAAAGCATCAAATCTTTATTGATTTCATTTAATTTTCCGGTCACTTCAAACCTTCTTGTAGTTACATCGCTATCAAACAAAACTGACAAATCCTGTGAAACATTGCTCAATTCAGTTTTGGTTAAATTAATATCAACCCCGTCGTCATACACATAATAGTTATGGGTGCCCTGCCAAATTTGCTTGGGCAAGCTAAGGCTGTTATCAAAAATTAAAAACAAATTAACTTTTGTCTGGCTGTTGCCAATTTCCGAAATGCCGCTTACCAGCATTGGAAAATAAAAATAATTTGTTTTAAATTTGTAAATTAAAGGCTTTACTGTGGTTTTGGCTTCGCTCAAATCAACTATGTCAAAAACAAAATAATTTATGCTTCGCTTTAAATAGTTTTGCAAACCGGTTTTAAACTGTTCAGAAATCTGTTTTTTTTCTAAGCCTTTTTGAGCAGAAAAGTTATCAATCCATTTGGAAAAATCTTCCTGTTTATTAACCTTAACAACCGTTACATCGTGCGCCCCGATAACCTTTGAAAAAGTCACTTCCACACCCTCTGCTCCAGGCGCAACCTGGAGGCTGTTTGTCTTCCCATAAGTTGAAGTTTGCATGGCATCTATCTTTTCATTCAAAATCTTAACCAATTTTTCAAAAACTTCAGTTTCGCCCTCTTTTATTTCCGATGGTTCGCTTGGCAAAGGGACCACTTTTAAAAGCGTAGCCGATTGGCTGTCAGCCGGCTTTTCCCAATTGGTTGATAAAATCAGCATCTCTTCTTCGCCATTCCAGCCAATAATAGCATTCTGGTCTGTTTGATCTACATGAATATTTGGCGGCCACATCCAAACACCTCCATTAGCTTTCGCAGATAGGGGCATTATGATAACCGCAGAAAGAACAATCGCCGAAACACAAATAAATTTTTTCATATTTTATAGTTTAATTATTATATTCATTATACAACCAAAAAGCCGTTGTTGAAACGGCTGTAAAAAAATGGCGGAGCACGATTGCGCGCTCCGCCCTTATTATTTTACTTGTAGGAGTCAAATCCAGTCGGCATCTTCAGTTGTTCTGTCGATGACGAAGTAAGACCCCACACCAGTAGCTATAGAGAGGAAAAAAGCAAGAAATATCCATCCCGGGTGAATTGCAACGCGCAAATACGCGTTGATTGGCGTGAAGTGTTTTCTGTGCCAAAGCTTAGGCACATACTCTTGCAAAAGTTCGCCATACCTTTTTACGGTGAATGGCTGGCCCATCAACTCGTCACGCAACACAGCGTGAAGCGTTGTGTCATCCATCCAGCTATGAACTTCCACCCAGCGGATTGTTTGCCCGTCGAGCGAAAGAAATGTAACCAATTCATTTTTGTTGGGCCCCTGCCACGCAGTGAGCGCGTCGGTTACAGCTCCGCGAGGTTCATCTTTTCCGAATACAACCAGTATCGGATGAACTTCACGGCTCCGCCCCAGGCTTGCGTTGATTCGTTGCAGAAAAAGCATATCTGCGCCGGACGCATTCAAGCCTCCGTAAATAACAACCGGCGAAGTATTTTTTTTATCTGCCGGCCTTGGAAATCTTTCCAGCTGTTGGGGCGTCGCCTCTCCATATTTCAAAACAGAGTGCGACGCGCGAATTTTATTCACATACTTGTGAATTTCCGCGTGCGGCCATATTGTGTCAAAAGTATGCGGCCACAAGCATTCGTAAATCGGCCCGTCAATACTTCTGTCAAAGCCTGCGGAACTGCCTTTATGCATTCCCGTACGCTTTTCATTTTTCCATACGGCCTTCCAGTGATTATACTCTGATTCACTGATGGACGACTCGCTGCCGTACTCATCAATGCTGGTCCAATAAGGACCATGCGTTTCTGTGTAATGAACAATACGAATATGCGTTTGTTCATTTTTACCGCTTCCTGTGGTGTAAGTTTCTGTCCGAGTCTCGTGCGTTGTCCATCTCATTTCGTGACGGATACCCGTTATCTGGAAATTCCAAACTTCGGGGAATTTCGTCTTTGAGACAGCTCCAAGCCACGAGGCCCAGGCGAACAATATGCACGCGAGCGCGTTGACCACTGCGTAAATGCCAAACCTAATCCAGCTTTTCCTCATCTCATACTCTGACGTGGCTCCTTCCCATCGGGCAACGGGCCACGCCGGAGAAACAAGCAATATTAGCATGCCAATCAAGGGCACCAGCGCCGGAATCCACCAAAAGATTCCCATTAGCAATCTCCTTGTTGAAAGAAGGGGTGGAGCAACTTAAAAGTCGCTCCACCCCTTTGATTGCCACAAAACGTGTTTAGAAAAGGTCTTCGGCCATCTTTTTCGTTTTGACGGCCTCCTTGGTTTCTGAACTCGTAATCATCTCGGGCTTGGGCTTGACCTTCCCGGCCAAATCCGTTCCGAGCCAATTATGATAGGGATCCCGGCAGTAAGCCGTGTGCGAACGCCAGATGTCCGAAAGGACATCCTGCTGGCGCGTAAAGTCGGCCATCTTGCCCTCAATGGCATTGGCCAGCTTCATGTAAAGCTCCTGGGGAATGCCCAGCGCTTCACTTTCGCGGCCAATCTGCAGGGTTGTGCCAGAAGCAGCAACTGCCGCTCCCGCGACCACCCCGCCGTTTCCCTCGGGCAACACTGCCCGATTACCACCGCGGCCGGAAGCCTGCATGGCTACGACCTTGATGAACTTGTCGGCCCACTCATCCGAACACTTATGGATGTTCTTGACAGCGCTTCGCATCTCGAAGAGCTTCGTCTCAACGACGTTGAACTGCGCCTCGTACCTGGCGTCCAGCTCAATCTCGCCCTTGTTGACGCTCATCCTCCAGAAAACCCATCCCAGCAGCAGGACCACTCCCACTACGACCATGGAGATGAAACCCAACACCAGAACCAGAGCTGCCTTCATTTTTTCCTCCTTGGTGGACTTATTTAATTGCCACCGTCCTTCTACGGCTCTGAAAATTGGCCGCATCTTTGAAAAAACTTAAATTTCCTCAAAGATACAGCCGATTACAAAGCTTTTTTAAAGTACAAGGTTATAAAAGCATTATACCAGAATAAATAATTTTGTCAACTCATTCCCCTAGCAAAAAACACCCTTTCGGGTGTTTTTGTTTTCTGCGCGATTTATTGGCTTACAATTATATTTACTGTTGCCGGGAGTTTGCTGCGAATGCCATCAAGGTCTTGTTGAGAATATGAGTTCCCTGTTAAATTCAAAGTTTTTAAATTTTTTAAATTACCCAACTCATTAGGCAAACCAGTCAGCTGGTTGTATGACAAATCAAGAACTTGCAAATTTTGCAACTGTCCAACTTCTGCCGGTACGCCGGTCATTTGATTGTAACTGGCGTTAAGAACCTTTAAATTTTTCAGCTGTCCAATCTGCGACTGAATTGCGCCGGTCAGGGAATTATGAGAAACATTAAGTTCTTCCAAATTTATTCGATTAAAAACGTACGAAGGAACACTTGTTAATCCTTGATTGCTTAAATCCAAAACTTTGTCTTGCGACACTACCCCACCATTCTGCTGATTATTGTTTTGTCCTGGGAAATATGGCGCGCCCTGATTACCATTATAAAATAGAAAATACCCGCCAACTAAAGCTATTAGAACAACTGCGATAATTAAAACTAAAATTGTTTTATTCATATGTTTTTTAATTTATTTATACTGTTTATTCATTATACCCTGCCCACTGGCGGATAGCCAACCAAAAAGCCGTCTGTAAAACGGCCTTCATTAAAAGCGCAATGTCGTGAACAATACTAGAACCGTCATTCAAAAGAACGAGAGTATAGTTTAACGTCCCGAACTTAAATGATTCAATCGTCGGTTGATAAATTGGGTGGATATTTTGAAATAAAGTATTGAATTACAGGGTTATCGCCCGTTGCCTTATTTTGATATAGCATAGATTCCCCGCCGTCAGGATTTTTTCGCGCAACTCCCTCTTGCGTTAAAATTACGTTTATCGTATTTTTTTCGACAGGAAACCAACCAATTTCGTGATTTTCTGGCCGCATGATTTCATAATCTCCCAATTTATATACTCCAGAAAGTTTGCCAAATAAGTATTCTATTCCTTCCAAGTTTTCCCCTTTCGTTATTTGCATCATTTGAACGAAAACAGTTTTGTTTTCTGCGTTACGATACTCTCCTATGGTTTCCCGTGCGCATACAGTACCCTTAATCTCCAAATTTTCCTTATTTAATGTTTCATTTATTTCGCTACACTCCTCTTTATTTTTTCTTATTTTTTCTGCACGTCGTGAATAAAGGGTATAATCGCCTAATTTTTCAGGGTATAATTTCGCCATTCTATCTAAAGCTCTTTCCTCTTTTTGATTCTCGGAGAAAAAAATATCAAACATTGGCGAATCTTTAGCATAAACTATAACACCTGCAACAACGCCTAAAATGATTATTAATGCAATTAATATTATTAATTTTTTCATAGATTTTTTGTTAAATTACTTCATTATACACCAAAACAAAAATCGCATAAAGCGACTTAAGTTATAACCAATTTTTCCGACTAAAAATTCGGAATTTTTACGTTGCGCGGGCGACGGGATTTGAACCCGTGATCTCCTCCGTGACAGGGAGGCGTCTTAAACCAGGCTGGACTACGCCCGCATATGGAATATTATAATTGATTTTTAAAAAAAATCAACAAAGTATGACTAAGTGCCGAGGGTGGGAGTCGAACCCACGACCTTTGCGTTATGAGTGCAACGCTCTTACCAACTGAGCTACCCCGGCTCGCTTCCTATAAAATTTGTTGCGCCACCCCGAATTGCACGGGGGCCTACAGCTTATGAGACTGTCGAGGTACTACTCCTCCATGGCGCTATATGACTTTTACTTTAACACAAAAAAATGCCAAAGGCAAGATACAAATCTTTAAAGCATAAAACCCCTGGTTGTGCAGGGATTTTATGCTTATCTAAATTAATAAATTACCGGGAAACCAGACTGTTCAACTTGCGTATTATTCTAGTCAGGGCCTCTGAAATTGAAGCTACCTGATTAAAGCTTGTTGGATATAAAATATTTCTGAATAATCGCTTATTGTTGAATTTTGGTCGCTGACTAAAACTCTGTATGTTCCACCTGTTGAACCAGAAGAAGGAAGTTCTAAACCGGCCGGGATGCTAAATCGATATCTGCCGAGAGACGCATCAATATTTGTGCCAACAATATATTGAGTGCCTGCGCTAACAACAGATTGAATGCTTGTATTATCGGAACCAAACAATTTAATTGTTATCTTATCTACGTTAGTGCTTTGCCATGTTGCAGTTATATAACCGCCATCTGTATAAGTTGCGTTCCTAAGCGGAGTAAGAACTTCAATTGTTGGAGTTGCGCTTGTTACATTTATTGAAAAATATGCATCACTGTAATCATTGGTAACGCCAACTTCGCCGCCGGTAGAGGTAGGAGAATATACTTGCGCTTTTATTTTATATTTTGATCCTGCTTTAAAGCCGAATGCAATCGTCCAAGAATAACTTTCTACCGTGGAAGAGAGCCCGGAAGCTATTGTGGTTATTTTTGTCGGAACGCTATCATCATCCCAAAGCTCAATTCTAATCTTGCTAGTGCTTTCAAGATTTGTGTTATCCCAGGTAATATTGTAAGTATTTGTTGAATTAAACAGCTCGCCTCCGTTTGGCGAATTTATTTTAACGGCAGGGGGCACTATACGGGAAACTATTATAAATTCGCTGTTACTGTAATCCTTAAGAGATAAATCAGAAGTGTCAACTATCATAATCTTGTATATGTTATTTACATAAGTTGTAGGAATCCTCCAGTAATACGATCCTGTTGAAGCAACCACATCGGTTGCAATAATATGCGTTCTCCCGCCGGCAAAAGCCTCTGTAAGATAAATATTTACTTTGCTAACATTCGGCGCAGACCACGTAATCAAATAACTTGTGTCTTTATACCACGTTTGCCCTCCATTCGGCGACAAAACGGTTATAGATTTTTCAACAACATCAAACTCTGAAACTGTAAAATAGTTATCACTGGAATCAGTCAACGCTACGTATTGCACACGAACCTTGCCGTTGCCTGTCCATTGCGGAGTCCAGCTGTATGACCCTGCGCCAACCGGAACATTTGTGGCTATTGTTGTCTCGTTTAAGGCGCCGGCCATAGTGAGAAAAATATTCACTGTGCTGGTTGTTGGTGACGAATAATTTGTACTCCATGTAATATTATGGGCCACTCCTTTTGTGAGTTGCTCGCCTCCGTTTGGCGAATTAACTCTTATGTAATATTGCACACCAGTAGCAACAGTTACATAACCGTCGCCGTAGTCTTCAACTGAATTTCCGATGCTATCCCAAGCATAAACATAAACCTTGTATCTGCTGCCCGCCGGCACTGTTGACGGAACCGCCCAAGAATAAGAGCTTGATCCAGCTGTCGCAGTTGAACCGGTTTTTATGGCGTACGATGCTCCCGTATCCATATTCTTTAGATAAACTGCCAAACCATAACCGGTGATACCCGATGTCTCCCAGCTGATAGCAGCTGAAGTATTTTGAGTCAAGGTTTCTCCGCCGTTCGGAGAAATTACTGTTAATTGCGGCGCAACAACTTGATTTGAAATGGCGATAGAACTGTCGCTATAGTCTTCCACATATGCCCAATTAACCATTGTCGTTCCTATAATCCAAACCTTATACTGCCCGGCCGAAAGCGAATATGCAGCAGCTGTAGATGTTGGAGGCAATGTCCACGTGTAGCTTCCGGCAGATGAAGGAATATTTGCAGCAATTGTAGCCGACACTCCGGTAGAAACATTTTTAGCAAATATATTAATGTTTCCCATATTGGCGGCTGTCCAAGTAATAGTATGCGTGCTTCCGTGCGTCCAGTTCTCGCCTCCGTTTGGAGACACCACTCTTACTGTTGGCGCATTTCTGTCGGCAATTGTAAAATAATTATTACTGTAATCATTTTTATCGCCATAACCAACCAAAATTTTATAATTTTCTCCTGATGGAACCAAGACATTATCAACCGTGTAACCAACTCTCCAAGAATATGAACCCTGTGATGCAGGAACATTTCTTGCTATTGAGTAATAAAGCCCTCCCGTTGAATAATTTTGCAAATTGATATTTACCGTGGACAACCCGTTAGATGTCCATCTTATATTGTAAGTATCACCTGCATACAAAGTTTCTCCTCCATTCGGAGCATCTGTTGTAATAGAAGACCCGGCATCAGTGCATGATGCAACTTCAGTGGTGCAAACAACGCCAGAGGTTGATGAGGACTGTCCGCAATTATTTTTATCAACTAAAGATTTTGTCTTATAGCCATTTACGCATGCGCCCCACTCACAAACCCAATTAGGAGCGCAAGTTGTGCAAGTTTTAGTTGAGGCTGGCGAAACTGTTCCGCAATTATTTGAATCTGTACACGTTTCTGATTTCCACCCGTTAACGCAGGCTGACCAGGTGCAAGTCCAATTTGGAGTACAAGACCAAGATGAACAATATTCAGAAGTGGCCGGTTTGTTTACCGTTGTTCCGCAGTTATTCAAATCTGTACATTTTTTTGTTCGCATTGAATTAGAACAGGCTGACCAAGGATCGCAAGACCAGTTTTCAGTACAAGTTGCAACAGTGTTGCCGATAGTAAAGTCGTTATCACTGTAATCCTTTATGGTTGCATCGCTTGAGTCTGCTATTAAAAATTTATAACTGCCCTGCGGGTAAACTGTTGTAGGCTTAAATGAATAACTGTATATAAAATCAGTTGTTGCGCTAGGCACGTTTGTTGCAATAGTGTATTGCGCTCCCGTTGCAGAATTAACAAGAGAAATATTAACTGTGGTAATATTTCCGGTTATCCATCTTATATTGTACGTTGTGTCATAATTTAGTGTCTGTCCGCCGTTTGGAGCTTCAACTTTTATTCTCTTGCCATGATTTATTTTAAAATAACCTCCTTGCGCTTCTGTGTAGCCTGCCCCTGTTTTTATTTGCGAAAGACTGGTTGTAAAGTTTGAAGAAATTTTTATTCTCCACGTTTGAGCTCCCATTGTATAAGGAACAGACCACGCATATGTCCCCAAGCTTGCATCAACTCCAGTGGCAATTGTTACGGGTTGTTGCTCAAACCCCGTGGTATTATATCTAATTGCAGCAATGTCTACCTTATAGCCCGCCAAATTTTCTTGCTGCCATTTGATGTCGTACGTTGAATATGTTGTCAAAATTTCTCCAGTTGTAGGAGCTAAGATACTAATTGTAGGCTGCCCTGCTTCTGCAATAGGCAAAACAGAGAACACAGGACTATACACCATAAAGTCGTTACAAACATCATCATCAAAAAGTACTGCCGGATCTCCGCAAACTTTTCCTTCAATATATATTTTATACTCTCCACGAGAAAGCAAGGTCGGCACAGTCCAACGATAGCGACCTATATTATTGTGAGTCCCTTCAAGACCCCTATAATAATCTTTTTCTATAATTGTTTTTTCGCCTGTGGAATTATTTACGAGATAAATATTTATACGTTCGTCTTGATGGGCTTCAGAAATTATCCAGCTAAGCTGATATTGTTCGCCCGCATATAATTTGGCGCCATCACTTACTGGAAAAACAAATTTTACGGTACTCGTTGAACCTACATTAAAATTATCACCCTTTGCTGACACTGCATTGTTAATACCAACAATTTGAATATAACCATTCCCTGTGAAATCAGTAGGAATAGCCCATTCATACAAGCCAGCAGACGCTAAAACATTTGAAGCAATTAAAACATTAGAGTTGCTTCGGAAAATAATATTTATCTTTAAGTCATCAGCGATATTAGTTGCTGTCCATTTTATTGTATATGAGGTTCCGTTTTTGATATTTTCTTTATATACGGGGGCTGTAATCTTGATAGAAGCGCTTAACGGAACCGCACAGCCATAAAGCGCATTTAATTTTTTCCTTGTTGATTGGCCAACAAAGCCAGTTCCCGCTTTAAGATAATAAGGAGTCAAAATTTCAGAAGCATATTTTTCTTGAAACTTAACAACTGCTGCAAACGTAGCATCGCCAAAAATACCGGAGGGATCAGAGCCAACATCGAATCCTTCTTTCGTTAAGGCTTCTTGAAGCGCAATAATTCTAAGACCACTATCCCCTTTTCTTAAATCGATTTCAAAATCATGACACCATGAATCGGACGCCAATGCCGGAGATTCTGTTATTGTTTCGGCTACGCAACCGTAAAGTAAATTCATTTTCGTTCTTGTGAGCGTGCCAAAATAACCTGTCTGCGAAATTCCATATTTTGCCTGAAATTCTACGACTCCATCTGATGTTCCAGTATTATAGGTATTTTCGTCATCCGGGCTGTAAGAAATTCCCTCTTTTTGCAAAGCCAAATGCAAATTGTAAACTTCGCTTGAACCTGTATTGGCCCAGCCTAAATTATTATTAAAAGTATGGCACCAAGCGTTGCCGGTTGCAGATGCAGTTGTACCCGCGCTCTGCTGGGCTATAAGCGCGGCAATCTGCTCTGTTAAAGATTGTATCTGCGCTTGCAACTGGGCAATCAACGCCTGATTTTCTGCGTCTGTCATGGCCATAGCAGGCTGGGCAAAAGAGAAAACGGCTGCTGTTAATAAAACAACTAAGAAAAATTTGGCTTTCATATTTTATTTTTAGTTTATTAAATTACTTAATTATACTCCCCGAAAAAAAACAATCAACTATTTTTAATTTGACGAGGCGGTACAAGCCTCTGTTTCTAATGGCTTGTTAACCAAAGAACCGCATCCATTCCAATCGGTGCAGGTTCTGGTGTGTTTTTTATTTGAGCAACTGGACCAATCTGCACAATCCCAGTTGGGGTTGCAGTTTGCATTAACATTATAAAAAAGATTTACTATTACGCTGTCTGCAACGCTCTTGCCGGTTTCGGTTGAAACGCAGGTCATTTTAAAAGTGTCTGTAACTTTGCTGGTGCTGTTGACCGTGCCTTCTATGGTTCCTGACAAATCCACCGCCAAAGAACCGGAAGACGGCTTGAATCCTGAAAACGCTGCGGGGCTTAATGAGTCAGATGCCGTGCACGAAGAAACATCAATGCTGTCCCACTGCAAAATTATGCTTTTGGTCAAATTGATGCCGGTTGTGGTTACAGTTGCTCCATTTCCCAATGTTAAAAAAACATTCAAAGGCCCGTCAGACCCATCTGCCTGTATTTTCACAGCGGGCTTTTGCGTGCAAGTTTGCGACAGCTCGGGCCTCTTGGTACTCACTCCGCAATTATTTTTATCAGCGCACGTTCTTGTTTGCTGCCCGGCTCTGCACATGCTCCAATCTGTGCAATCCCAGCTGGGCGTGCATTCTTTTGCAACGCACCCATAGAGCGCGTTTAATTTTGCCCGTGTTAAATTTCCAAAATAACCTGTCTGCAAAATTCCATATTTTGCCTGTAATTGAATAAGCGCGTTTGATGTTCCTACATTATAAACATTGGTGTCATCGGGGCTATAAGAAATTCCCTCTTTTTGCAAAGCCAAATGCAAATTGTAAACTTCGCTTGAACCTGTATTGGCCCAGCCTAAATTATTATTAAAAGTATGGCACCATACCCCGCCGTTTTGTTGCGCTATAATTTCTGCTATTTGTATTTGCAACTGAACAATTTGAGCCTGCAATTGAACAATCAATGCCTGCTTTTCTGCGTCTGTCATGGCCATAGCGGGCAAAGCCGAGCAAAAAACAAACACAAATAATAATACGGCGAAAAGTATTTTAAATTTCATATATCTTATAATCAAAAGTATTATTTAATTATACAATATAATTAAAAGCAAAAAAACAGAGCATAGTTTTTTATGCTCTGAAAACTTCCAAAAAGGCTTTTGTGGGCACATTCACGCTGCCCTTTTCTTTCATCAGCTTCTTGCCTTTTTTCTGTTTGTCGCGCAGTTTGTTTTTTCGGGTTATGTCGCCTCCGTATAAATAGCCTGCCACGTCTTTCATATAGGCTTTGATTGTTTCTCTGGCAATAATTTTCCCGCCAATCACTGCCTGCAAAGCAACGCTAAACATTTGCGGAGGCAAAACGTCTTTTAATTTTTCAACAACTCTTTTACCTTCTATATAAGCTTCATCCTCTGCCACAATTTTTGAAAAAGCTTCTTCTCTTTTTCCTGCAATCAAAATTTCCAGCTTCACCAATTTGGCCGGCCTGTATCCCAAAACTTTGTAATTCATAGAGGCATAACCCTGGCTGGCGGTTTTTATTTTGTCATACAAGTTTGCAATAATGCCCCTCAAAGGAGTTTCAAAAACAATAATTGCTCTTTCCGGGCTCAAATAATTTGTTTCAACATAGTTTCCCTTCAAGCTTTTCAAAATTTCCATTAACTTGCCCATTTGGTTTGACGGCGCAATAACTTCCAGCGAAACCCAAGGCTCTTCACAATTTTTTATTTTAGACTGGTCGGGCCAATCAGAGGCCGAGTGAATTGTAATTTCTTTTCCTTTTTGGTCAAACACTTTATAAACAACCGAAGGCGTTGAAATTACTAAGCTTAGCCCATATTCCCTTTCCAGCCTTTCAGAAATAATTTCAATATGCAAAGTGCCCAAAAACCCACAGTTGAATCCACGGCCCAAAGCCTCTTTCATTTCCTGCTCAAACACCAAGGCCGGGTCATTTAATTTCAACTTTCCCAAAGCCACTTTCAAGTTCTCAAAGTCTTCAGGATTTTCCGGGTACAGCGAAGCAAAAACCATTGGCTTTGGTTCTTGATAACCGGGCAAGGCTTGCACAGTTCCTTTTGTTGCCAATGTTTGTAGTTTTATAATTGTGTCACCGGCCGTCACTTTTCCCGGCTCTTTAATTCCTGTTGCAATATATCCAATGTTCCCGGCAGAAAGTTTTTTCTGCGCAGAAAAAGTTGGGTTCAAATAACCAAGCTCTTTTACTTCAGCCTTGGTGTCAGTTGCCATCAACTCAATTTTTTCTCCATCAGAAATTTCCCCATCCATAACGCGCACAAAAGCAATCACTCCTTTAAAAGAATCAAATTCAGAATCAAAAATAAGCGCCCTAAAATTATTGCTCACGCTTTCTTTTGGTGGTGGCACGTCGCGAATTACAGTTTCCAAAACCTGTAAAACATTTGTGCCGTCTTTTGCCGAAATTTTTATAATTTCGTCAGGCATCACGTTCAATAAATTTGAAAGCTCCTCAACCGATTCTTCAACTTTTGCAATTGGAGAATCAATTTTATTTATTACAGGAATAATTTTTAAGTTCTGCTTTTTTGCCAATTCCAAGTTCGCCAAAGTCTGCGCCTGAATTCCCTGCGTAGCGTCCACCAAAAGCACGCACCCTTCCACAGCCTCTAAACTTCGTGAAACCTCATAAGAAAAATCAACGTGGCCGGGCGTGTCCACCAAATTCAAAATATAGTCCTTGCCCTGGAAATTATAATTCATTCTTATAGCCTTCAACTTTATGGTAATTCCCTTTTCCCTTTCCAAATCCATAGAATCCAAAAACTGCGGCATCATCTTCTTTGGGTCAATCGTCCCCGTCAACTCCAAAAGCCTGTCCGCCAATGTGGACTTGCCGTGGTCTATGTGAGCAATAATACTGAAGTTGCGTATGTTTTCTTGCATTATCTTTTTTCCAAAACCATTTTAATTCTTGCTTCGCCATCGCCAAAATAATTTTCCATTGGCAGGCCAATTTGTTTGAACCCAAGCGACTTATACAACCCAATGGCCTTTTCATTTTCCGGATGGGTTACAAGCCCAATATGTTCTATGTCTTTCAGCATTTCCAAAAGCATTTGCATTGCCTTTCTTGCTATGCCCTGTCTTTGAAATTCTTTCCCCACAGCCAGTCCGCTGATATAGGCCGTATTTTCATCTTTCATTTCATAGGCTATATCTCCAACAATCTTCCCATCTTTCAAAATCAAATAAAAAACATTCTCCGTAATTTCTTTCACGGTGTCATCTCTGCCAGCCAGCCCGGAATAAATTTTCGTCCCAATCACGCTTTTCTCCACCTCCAAAATACTCCCAATATCCTCCACTGTCGCGCGCCTTAGGCTTATATTTTCTTGGCTCATATGCTCGTATAGTATCAAAATTTTCCCCTTTAATCAACAAAAAAGCCCCTTGTAAACACATCGTGTTCGCAAAGGGCTAACTGGTTTATAAGATGTTTCTATCGTAACCGCTTTCTCATATAGATGCGGTCTCGCAAAACTCCGTGGCATAATTTTTCTCGTCGCAATCGATACCTTTCTTTGAAACCGCACCTCCTATAAAGAGCGACTGCTCGATAGTTGGCGACGAAGGCGCTCAGATTGACGGCTCTTATTTTCAGGACCTTCTTGGCTTCACGCAAGATGGCGTACAACAATTTTCCGCCGATGCCTTTGCCCCACAAGCTCTCGCGAGTATGGGGCATCCTGTGTCGTAGACCAATTCCAAATTCTCCAATGCTTGGATTACGCCTCAGTTTCCAAACGCCACTACCCCCAATCACGTGGCCCCGAATCTCCACCACTAGGCTTATGCCTTTCTTTTTCTCCACCTCTGCGAGCATTCCGCGCACCCACTTTCGGGCCCTCTTTCCGTCCATCTTGTGCCGAGAAAAGACGAACCCTTTTTTCTCATTGTTCAAAGAGTTCATATAGCTCAGCATATCGGGCCAATCAGAGAAACGCAAATACCGAATCGTTGCAATCTCTCCGTCTATCAAGAACGTTTCCACCACTTTTACCTCCTTCACGTTATGCTCCTTTCAAAGGGCAAGATAGCTGATTTTATATTTTATAATATAACATATACAACATTATGTCAATGCAAACAAAAAGCCCGGCTGAACCGGACTTTTAAAACACGATGTGCAATAACCCCTAATAGCTCCACGTTAAATCGCCCTTGTTTGTTGTGATTTTGATAATCTTCAGCCCTTTTAATGTTTTAAGAATTCTTCCGGAGGAATCCTTGCCCATCAGCCTTGTATTTTTTCCGTCATAAACAGCTAAAATGTTGTAGCCGTTTTTATATAAAACGCTTTGCGAAAGCGCGATAAGGTTCTTTTTCCAATCAAAAACCCAAAGATAAGACATCAAGGTTCTGCTCGTGTTGGCAGACACTCCGTTATATTTTATTGATTTAATTCCCGATACCATTCTCAACATTTTTCTATTCTTGTTTAAAAGTTTAATTTCTGTTGTGTTGCCCGCCTGGTCGGTTAAAGTTGTTGTGTCGTCTTTATCAGAAACAGAAACTTGCGAGTTGTCTTTGCCCGTAAATTTTATATCTTTAGCAACCTGGTCAAATTCAATTACTGCTTCGGGAGCTGTTTTGTCTATTGTAAACTCAACAGTTTTTTCCTGTTCGTTATTGCCGTTTTTATCAGCGCTAAAAAATATTACTGTGTGTTTTCCTTCTGTTAAAACTATGAAACTTGCTGTGTCCCCTGTTATTTTTTGAAAACCCGCATTGTCTAAGTTATATTGAACATTCAAAACCCCCGACAAATCATCTGTGGCTTTTATATTAACTTTTACATCGCTTTTATAAAAACCTGCCTGGCCGGCAGTGCCATCAAGAGTTGCTGTTGAAACAGGGGTAAAATAATCGTCAGACTGTTCGGCAGTTAAAGTTGCCTGTGGCAAAATTGTTTCTGGCACGCTGTTTGCTGTTTGTTTTACCAACAACGTGGTTGCGCCAACCAAATTAATTTGCCCGGTCAGCTCTGCTGTAACCGGCAAATTGCTGAACACCTGTGTTTGGCCAGCCTGACTGTTAACTATGTCCTGCACTTTAATTGTGTATGTTCCAGCCCCTGTGCCCTGCATATTTACAGAATAAACCTGCCCGTCATCTGTTGGCAAAAAAATGAAGGCCTGTTCACCCATAACTTCGTAAGCAGCTCCGGGGATATCGTTCTGAATGCTTCCATCAGAAGCTATTCCGGCCCTTTTCCCGTCTTGGTCTAAAGCTTCTATTAAAACCGGGCTGTGTTTTGAAATCCAAAAACCCGTAAGCTGGCACTTTGTGTTGTCGGCACTTAATACAGTTCTAGTTATCACTTTGTCCCCAATGTCTAAATTGCTTCCCGATATCAAATTAACTATCTCTTGCCTGCTCCCATCTGCGCTCAACATTTTTCCGTGATTCGCTTTAATCACATAAAAAACATTATCATCATCAACCGCAATGCTATCAGAGCTCCCAAAAGGTACTGTTCCATCTCCGCTGGTTTCTTTTACCCCGGCGTACTCCGTATGAGAATTTCCCAAAATATCTTTAGATTTTACTTCGGCTATTTGAGCAATTGTCGGTGATTTGCAACCAGTTATGCTATATAAATCCACTCCGGCTGTTCTTAAATCATAATTGTCAAAATTTTGAGTATGTAAATTTTCCGCATTAATTAAGGCTTGCTCATTTAAACCTTTGTCACCCGTCAAATAACTTTTTGCTTCATCGTAATTAAGATTTTTTTCTGTAGGATTGCCTATGCCCCATCCTATATCAACCAACGCCAAATAGCTGGTGTCATAATACTGCCGGCTCGGAAGCAAATCATAAGACGCAGGAAAATTTTCTGAAATCTTTTTTACTTCAGCGTCAGCCAACCATGGAATACCAAAATTGTCTCCCTGCAATAAGATTTTAACCGCTTCCGGAGCCCCAGTATTCGGCACTCCAACAAACACCGCCTTGCCAATATTATTATTGGTTGGATTATCCATTACGTATTTTTTAACAATCAGCCCGCCCATGCTATGCGCCACAACATCAACTTCACTGCTCCCCGTCTCCTGAAGTATTTCATCAATTTTTTCTTTCAACAAATCAGAATTATTCTTCCCGTTTGTATATTTTCCAGATACACCATATCGCCAATCATAAGGAAACAAAAATAAATTTTTACCTTCTATATACTCCTGACTTCTGAATTCATCTATGAGCCCTTTTGTATAATTGAACACATCCGCCCCGAAAAGTTTCGCAACACCAATAACATTTAAAACAGAAACACTGGAATCGCTAGACGTTAAATCATTATTAAACCCCAATACATCTAAAAAGCTATCTCCAACATCAGTGAACATTTTGCTCAAATCCAACCAAAGCAAGGCACTATCTTTTTTCATCTCAGTACCAGTAAGCCCTGGTACAATCAAAACTGGATTTTGGGCCTTAATGTTAGTAAAAGTACATGTGATGTTTGACCCAGACTGCGGATAAATCACTACGCCATTTTGCTGGTAATGAAACGAGTCGTCTGGATTACCACTTACACAGATAACACCACTAACTTTAAAACCTAAGGCGTCATCCTGAATAATCCGAACACCGCCAGGCCAAACATTTTCAACTAAGCGTGATGCTGTTAAATTTTCTGTTTGCAAAGAAAAACTTTCTTTGTCTTCCCATATGCTCTGACACTCCTGCCAGCAATATTCCCCAAATTCATCATAATCACAGACTTCTTTGCACTCTTCTCCGGGCTCTTGAATTTTAAAGTTGAATGAACTTTCTTGCCCCGAAGACGCTACAACAATTGTTACGTTCACGGGGTCAATACTATACGCGCTAGAAAACAGCGGCGCAAAAAATAATACCAACACAGAGAGTATAATAATTTTATTTTTCATAATTATATTTGTTTATTTAAAATCCCGTATTTTGCAAAGCCAAAATTAAATATAAGGTAAATCCAGTATATACCGCTATTATCACGCCCAAACAAATAAAAAATATTGAAAGAAATTTTTTACGAGTCTGCTTTATGTATAAAAAATTATTTATTATCATAGTTAATCCAGCTAAAAACATTACTATTAAGAAAGACCTTTGAACAACTTGCAAATATTGAAAATCGTTATAAACCCTAGTAACTATATAAGAAATTATCGTAACGGCGACGGCACAGTAATTTAATACTGCATTTTGTGCTTTTGACATATTGTTAAATTCCTTACTCTTAGATTCATAATTGGTTATTTAAACTACATAAATAAGTTGATAGAATCAGATATATATCCCAGGAAAAAAACAAAAATTAACCACATTAAAATAATTAATGGAATAACGGAAACTATTTTTTTGCTCGATTTTATGCTTAATATTAATAATCCGACAATCGCTATTATTTCTATCAACAGAACTGTATAAAAAAACGCTGGATTATTTATAAAAAAACGGCCATCAACAAATAAAGAAGACAACGTGAGAAAATCTTTGCCAGAATAATTAATAATGGATGATAATGTGGTGGAAAAAATAATTTCTGGGATGAGAAACATTGCCCCGAAAATCCATAACCAAATTTTTTGTGCTTTTGACATATTGTTAAAAAATATTAATTCTAATTACTTAATAATATCACTACCGGAAAAATAGTAAACAAAAAGCCTCGTTGAGCCAAGGTGACTCATTGAGGCTAAAAACAATGTTTTTGTTTTTATGCTCTTAGTTTGTTATACACAAATGCCGAGACGCTTCCCAAAGAAGAAAGAAAAATAATAAAACCAATAATCCAGCCCACAAAAGGAATCATGCAAACGGCTCCAAAAACCAAAGCAGAAATTATCAAAACCCACCAATTCATTTCGTAATCCGGCCTCTTGAACAGATATTTCAAACACACTTTGGCAAAAACCAAAATATTGAAAACTGAAGCCAGAATAATAAATGCAACATAGAAAGCCAAAGCAATCAAGCCTAAGAACGTGCCAATAACCGTTACAAAGCTCAAAATTATGGCAATGGGCAAAACAACAAGAACAATGAACCCTCTTAAAACTTCTTTCCAAAAATTAGAGCTCGCTATGTCTAAAACATTTTTTGTCTGAGGTTTGAAAAAATAAACCAGAACCAGAGCGGCCAAAATAAACATCAATGTTTTTACAACCCATGCCACGCCAATAAATCCTAAAAACATCGCGTTTGCTGTCTTTGCGTTTGACCCTACCTCTGTGTTTATTTTAGTGAAATTTGTTGTTCCGCTCACAACAGCTCCCTGCTCCAAAACCGCTTCTTTTAACGAAGAGTAATCAAAATTTCCGCCTATCACTGCTTTAGGGCCAAGTTTTATTTCCTCTGCTGTAATTTTTAAATTTCCTGCCACCGGACCATTTACAAAAACTGTGCCTCCTTCAATTTCTAAAGTTTGACCCGCTTTGCCCAAAAAATTAATGCTTCCTCCGGCAATTTCAACATCTTTGCCAATTGAGGACTCGGGCGAAACATTTATCTGCCCGCCTGCAATTATTAAATCTCCTCCTGCAGATTTTGAAACCGTAATATTTCCTCCAACAATTCTTAAATCTCCGGCAACATCAGAGTTTATTGAAATGTTTCCGCCTGCAGCCGCAACGTCGCCCGACACAGGCCCCGAAACTGTAATAGTGCCTCCGGCAACCAATGCATCTCCATTAACTGTTCCCGAAATATTAACTGTCCCGCCGGCAGCATAAAGGTTATCATTTATTGTTGCACCGGAGTCCAAATAATAATTTTCTCCGGTTTCAAAAGTTGCACCCAAAACCAACAGGGGCACAACGCAAAAAACCGCAACCGCTGAAAATAAAATTTTCTTATTCATATTTTTATTTTAATTTTTATTACTTACACCTGTATAGTATCAAAAAACCTCCCTTTAAGCAATTCCTTCAACAAGCTCAGAACAAGAAAAAAGCCCGACAGAATTACTCTGTCGAGCTTGAATTAGTGCGCGGGGCTTCGCCTAGAAGGCGAAGATCTCTTCGAGCTGGCGCACATGGCAGTACTTCTGGCCGTCATAAACATCCACGGCCTTTCGATGCAGTTCCGCCAGCGATGCCGGTGGCGTAAACGGACGAGCATCCCCGCTCGCCTCGGCCTTCTCGATGGCTTTCCTGGCCTCCGCATGAAATTCATCCCAGAAAGCCTGTTGCTCCTGGTCGAAGGTTTCGAAAAGCTCTCTGGTCATGGGAACTCCCCTTTGCATAGAGCGCACTCGACCTTGGCACATGTCAGTCTCCCTTGCAGTTAAGGTGCACGAAAACGTAATAAATACAGTATACACTAATAATTTATTCTTGTCAATATCGTTACCTAAACAAAATGCAATAACCTCTAATAGAAAAATAGTAAATGAAAAGGCTCGGCCGCGGAAAACGGTCGAGCCCTGCGCGTAAAGCGCTTTCACTTCTACTGCTGGCCTTTTCTCTCGCGCCCCCTCATCTCTGCCCGATGCTCGTTGTCGTAGAAATCCGCCATGTGCTCTGGGAGCACGCCAAAGGCTCTGTCATTAGCAGCAGCCCGTTGAGCCCATGTCAGACCAGATTGGTCGCCCTCCTGCTGGCTGGCCTGGGCTGCTTGTTGGGACTGTTGTTCTTTTTGTTCGGCGCTCTCGTTGCTCTCGCTCATCTTAGTTCTCTCCTGTGAAAGAGGGGAAACAAATGTAAATGCACTACATTTATAGTAATACCAATCCTGCCTGTGTCAACATTATAGCAGACAAAAAGAGCCTATTTGGCTCCCACCTAATTCGCTCAAACAGGTCTGAGCGAATTGCTAAACCTTGCTGTAAAACACTTTTTTGCCCGAAACGCCTGTTTGTTTTAGCTTACCCTCATGTTCAAGCTCGTCTATGTATCTTCTGGCAGAAACATTTGAAATGCCCAAAGCTTTTGATGCTTCTTGGCTGGTTACCTTCTCCTTTTTATCAAACATCTCCAAAATTTTTGATTTTGCCAAATCTTTTTTCTCCTGCAGTTTTTGATTATACTCGGCCAAGCCTTTTCCAAGCTCTGCATACTCATCCCTTTCTTTCCCCGCCAACCGAGCCTCGGCATCTGCCTCAACTTTCTCGCACTGCAATTTCCACGCCCACATCGCCAAGGCAAAAATAATAAATAGTAAAAAGATATAAAGCAAATCCATAATTTTATTTAACAATTAATTTCCTAAAGTTCTCATCAAGCTTGATTTAAATTTGTCATATCTATTTTCTCTCAATGCTTGAAAAAATTCTACGTAATCTTCTGGGCTCAAAAAATAAAAATAATACTTCCTTTTATTCTGTTTTCCATTAATCATTTCAAAATGCTTTTGTGCATCCCTATTTTTAGCGATATTATCCTTTGAATCGTCATCATCTTTTTTTATTTCAACCACCAAAATATCATTTCCTTTTTTGAAGAAAAAATCCGGATGAAAATTAAGATATTTCATATGCGTTCCTTTTTTAAAGGAATAAGGAATGCTATAAAATGATTTATCTGGATTTTTTATAAAAGAATCGAAAAGCTCAACATTTTGAAATAGTATTTTCGCGAACTTTCGTTCCGGCTCATAGTTTACGGTCAAACAATTCAATGGTGTTTTTAGTTTCTCTCCATCAACTTCTTTGATCATATATTTTTCCTCATTTTCTAAAATATCTTTTAATGTCGCCCTTTCATCACCTTCAAGCGAATTAATAGTTTCCGTTGCGTAAAAACACATTCCCTCGCGCTTTAATGACGTGGCGGAAACCGACTGCCTTGTAATTTCGGATGTGTTTAGTGTCTGCAACTCATCTGCCCTATTTTTAAAATAAGGGAAAGAACCACCCACATCAAACAATTTTCCAAAAGCGGTTTTTGCCTTGTTCAAATTTTCATAGCTGATAAAGTCACTTTCTTCGAGCAGATTATTTTCAAGAATTTTTTTTATCTTTGTTTTAGTGTATTTAATCCTAAATTCCGTGCCTTCGTCCGTATCATACGCGGCGAGCATTGCCCAAATTATCTTGGCCGCAGCTTCTAAATCAAAAGCAATGGTTTGGATATTATATTTTGATGTTATTTCTTCGCCGGTTAACACATCCTTATAAACATTATAATCCGCGACATTTCTAGATTGTGGGCCAAGATTGATTTTTTCGCTAAATTCAATTTGTTTTCGTTTTTCTTGTTTAAATTCAAGGTCTTTTTTATAGCTCAAAACGTGCAAATCAAAATTATATTTACTTCGCGAATCAACGGGAAACCATGAAAAACGATCTTCAATTTCTAAAACTTCATCAACAAGGTTTTTAATATGTGCGCTAAACTTAATATGATTATATACGCGGACTTTGATATCGTCTCTGCCTTTGTAAATTTCCGGCATACGCAAACCACGACCCAAAACCTGTGCAATAAGAAGCTTTGAATTAAAGGCCTTGCTCTCGTGCGGAACGATCTGAAAAACATTTTTGACATCCCAACCTTCCGTCAACATTGCCACCGACAAAATCCATTCGACTTGATTTTCTGGATCATCGACTTCTTTTAGCAACTGTAAATTTTTCTGGCGTTCACTTTCCGGTTTATCAACTAATTTTAAAATCTTTTTCCCACCAACCGAGGATTTTACTGGTATGCCGGAGACAACCCAAATCGCTTTCTTTTTAGCCCTCTCAACACTTATTTTTTCTTTCTGCGCGATAAATTGCACTAATTCGCTCCAAACCTCAACGCATTTGGCTATGTCCGCAGTAATAACAATGGAGATAGGTTTGATTTCTTTATATTTCTTTTTGTTCGCATTATGGTTGTCCCAAATTTCTTGAAATCCCTTCATTTTCTTTTCATCACCGGTTTCAATCAAGTATTCAACCGATTTAATAACTTTCTCTTCCATCCCATCTTTTAACGCATAGCGATAGACAACATCAAGGAAATAATCCTGTCCAATATAAGGCGTACCAGAAAAATTTGCTACGTAATGAAAACCATATTGAGGATTGAGCAAAAATTTCTTCCATTCCTTGAAAGCGCCGTCATCGCCAGTTCCAGAAACTTTATTGAAAATATGATGAGCTTCGTCATTCAAAACCAAGGTTTTAACGCCCTTACCTTTCAGGCTATCGTAAATTGAAGATCCTGTATTTTTGTAAACTGCATGGATATTTTCGATACAAATGTCGCCTTTCTTTATTGTGCGCGTAGCATTGACTATTCTCGGATTAGCCAAAACAGATTTTTTCGGCAAAAGTTTCTTCAGCATTTTATTGCCAGCAAGCGCGATAAATTTTTCTGTCAAACCTGATTCAATAGTGCGTGAAGGGCAAAGTACCAAAACCCGATCAACCAACCCTTCAGCAAGCATAATTTGCGCCAAACCATAAATAACGAAGCTTTTACCCGTGCCAGTTGCTAAATCAATCGAGCATGATTTCTGCTCCGGCAATTGCAAATGATTTTTATATTTATTTTCCGTATCAAATCGCTGGCGTAATTTTTCATTCACGCCATAATTTTCTTTTGCCAAATCCCAAAGATTGTTATATTGCTCATTGAAAAAAAATTTCAGAATTTCGTAGATTGAATCTTTTTGGAAATAGTATTCTTCTCGACACAGAGCCGACAAAAATGCTTCGTATTTTTCAATACGATTAATTAAAGCATCGTCAGCTTTTGCTTTTAATACGAAGTCAGTATTTTTGTAAGATAATTCACTCATATACTTATTTCTTAAAATCTTTCAAGCTCAAAATTTCTTTCTTCTCATTGCCGTAAATATCCAAATAAATCACCATCATTTGTTTGCCTAATTTAATGCTATCAAAAAGTACTTCGAAATTAGGTTTAAGATTTTCAGCGTAAAATACATCATCTAAATCAAAGACTCTTCCATTGTAATTATAATCCACCATTACCATGGACAAAGTTTCATAGTTCTCAAATTCTTCTGGGCCCTTGCCTATCGTACGGCTTCTAAATTTTTTAATTTTGATCTTGCATTCTTTTTTAGAATTAATTTTATATTCAGTTTCTATCTCTGGTACTTGAATAAAATCAAATCCAACGGCATCGATAACATCATTAACATCTTGTTCCTTGGTCGGTTGCAGCATTGTTTGCCCACCCTTTTTTAATAATTCAACCATTATAGATTGGGGAACGCGCAGAATTTTATACAAAGTATCGCCCAATCTAATTTCATCTTCATAAAAAACAAAGGCGTTCGTTGGTGCGATAACATAAAACATATCTCCACCCCTACCAGAAAGTGCACTGTGTAAACTTTTTATGAAATCCAAGTCTAGCCTAGCTTTTTTCACTATTGAATGGTTCCAAAGATATACGTTTTCATTCCCAATATAGCCGTCAATTTCTACTCCCGAAACACTGTGCTTTTCTTCTCTTACCTGAAACAACCTTAAAACGAAATCACGATAATGCCCAAAATCAAGCTTTTTAACTTCTGCCCAATCATAAAGCCCAGCGTTATAAAGTGTGAATGTTTTTGCTTTTAATAACTTCCCCCTATTACCGATTTCCTCACGTAAATTAAGCATTCTCTTCTGCATTGTGTAAATAGACAGCTTTCCACAATCAATTCCAATCCATCGCCTTCTCAGTTTTTCTGCCACTGCCAAGGTTGTGCCAGCTCCCGCGAACGCATCTATCACAAGATCGCCCTCATTAGTTGTTGCCTTTATTATTCGATTAAGCAAGGATTCTGGCTTCTGAGTCGGATAACCAGTAAATTCTGGTAAAGCATGAAAAACTTGCCCAATATTGTTTTCTTTTCGATCAATCCATGTCCAAACATCATCAGCTTTGCGACCTTCATCAGCATAATATCTTGTCGCGTTATCATTTCCAGACATTCGATATTTTCTGCCATCTTTATCTATGAGTGGATAGATTGACTCATCTTTTATAAAAAGCCTAATTTGATTAAAAGTATTGTTTCCATTCTTAATATAAAAAAGGATATTGTCATGTTTCCGCGCAAAACTATCTGCTGGCCCAGTACCTGCCTGATAATGCCAAATTATTTCATTTTTAAAATAATTCTCGCCAAATAATTCATCCATTAAAACTTTAATATAATGACCTTTTTTCCAGTCAAGATGAACAAAGATTGATGCTCCGTCTGCCATTAAACCTTTGAGTAAAACTATTCTTTTTCTAGTAAATTCCAAAAATTTAGCACCAACAATTTTATCCCTGTACGCCTTTTCTTCATCTTTCATAAAATCCTGCTTGGTCGCAAAAGGAGGATCTATATATATGAGTTTTACCTTGCCTTTGACATTAGAGTCTTCATATAAATTTTTAAGTGCCATTAAATTATCGCCAAAAATCAATTTGTTTACCCAGCCGTCTTTAAACTTATTATCGGTATTAAAAGTTCTTACATCTTGAAGTGGTGCAGCAAGCGTATCGGCGATAATATCTTCCTCGCGTGTTTTTCCCGCATAAGTTAGCTCATATTCTTTCTGCGCTTGTTCCCTCGCAAACAAAATATCCTGATATTTTTCCGAAACATCTTCTCCTTCCTGCAAAATTTTTATTAAGTTGTCTCGATCTTTTTTAGATATATTCATCTTAGTTTTCTTAATTAAATCACTTTTGAAGGGGGTTTGCAAGGCGGGGTTTGCGAGATAAATACAAACAAAAAAGCCCGGCGTGCGATTGCCGCGAGGCTTTGATTTTTACTCTATGCTCTTTTTCCTATACTCTTTACTCTACTATTACTCTGCTATTAGTCTACTGCCTGCTTTCCAACAGAATCAATTGTAACAACAATATTTGGCTCTTTCGTTTTGGTCTTGCCGACCCTGTAGTCCAAAAGCAAAGATAGGAATCCCATCGCCGCGATGGCTCCCCAAATACAAGCGGTTTGCTGGTCGTCGCCAGCGCCGTAATGCCCGGCCAAAAAACTGGCAAACATCAGGCCGATTAATCCCAGCAAATAGCAAGCAAATCTCATGTCAGTCTCCCAAAGTGCAAAAAGCCACTATCCCGTGGCAAGGTTGCCCAAAAGTTTGAGCATTATTACTTTATAATTATTTTCCTTATCTGTCAACGGGTATATAGAGAGGCTGATTAGCTTTTTTTGGTGCCGGAGATGCGGTTGAAGAGGTATTTTAGCGAGTTTGTTTCCGGGAGCTTCATGGCATAGGCTACCAGGAAATAAAAGGCAAAGCCTAATAACCCCACAATGCCTGTTTGGATAAACATAACCATAAAGGTGTCACTACCCAAAAATCCTCCAAAAGTTTGCCTTAATGCATAGGTGAAGATAACTGTAACAACTGTGGCCAACAAAACTTTCAAAGAAAATATAAACAAGTGTTTGAACTCAAGTTCTTTGATTTTTAATTTTAACAGGCACAACAACAAAATAATTTGTATCAAAGCATCAATGGAAATTGCCAAAGGTAAGCCCATTACCGCCAGGTTTCTCATTCCTTCCACTTTTAAAATTGACGACAGAGAATTGGAAAATGCATTTTGGTAGCTTAACAAGTTTACAAAAAAATAAGCCAGAGGCGGCAAAATTGCAATGCTTATAATGCTTACTGCTGTTGGGATGGTTGTGTTTTTAATTGCGTAAAAAGCTTTTGAAACAAGGAAAACCAATCCTTGCGCAAAAAGAGTAATCATAAAAATTCCAAAACAGGCTGCGGTTAATTTGGTGGCTGACCAGTCAAACTTTCCGGCTCCAAAAATAATTCTTACCAGGTGCGCCCTTAAAAGAAAACACAATCCGCTGGCGGGAATTATCAAAAAAATAATCTGGCGAAAAGCAGAATAAAACTTTTTAAGAAAATCGTTGATGTCCCCTTTTGTTATGGCCAGCGACAATGCCGGAAAAACAGCCGTGGCAAAAGGTATGGCAACAAGCCCTATAATGGGCGACGACAAATCGTTTGCCAGGCTGAAAATGCCCACGCTTCCCACCAACAAAGTGGAGCCTATGGCGGTAACAATAATCAAGTTAATCTGCGAAGCGGTTAATCCTATTGCTCTCGGAATTGTGAGCTTTATTGTTTGTATAAAATCTTTTTCTTTGAAATTAAATACTTTTTTGAAGCGAAACCCGGTGTTCAGTAAAGACGGAATTTGTATTAAAAGATGCATTGCTGCCCCCAAAACAATGCCCCAAGCTAAACCCTGGATTCCCATAACCGGCACAAAAAAAACAATGCCTATAATGCTGCCCAAGTTATATAATATTGGCGACAGTGAAGTTATCAAAAACCTTTTGAAAACCATTAGCACTGCTGAAATAATGTTGCTTAGCCCCAGCAAAATGGGGCTCAAAAACATTATTCTTGTGAGCTCAACTGTTGCCTGCTGTTTTTCAATAGAAAAACCTGGGGCTATCAAAGTTATCAAAGCCGGGGAAAAAATAAACAAAACGGCGCAGACTATTGTTAAAAATACTAAAGACACGTTTATGAGGTTTGCCAAATAGGCAAAAGATTTTTCTTTGCTTTCGGTGAGGTTTTCGGTAAATATGGGGATTATGGCAACAGAAATGGCTCCCATCATTAAAACCAGGGCAACAAAGTCGGGAATTCTGAAAGCAGTATAATAAACATCAAGCTCGTTGCCGGCGCCAAAGTAGCCTGTTAAAAGCCTGTCTCTTATAAGGCCCAAGCCAAAACTCAAAAAAGAAGCTACTGCAATTATCAAGGCAGCCACGTTTATGCCCTCTGTTTGATGCTCTGATATTTTTTTAATAAAGCTTTTTACCATTTTTTATTATTTTACTTCTCTGATTATTCCTATGGGCGTGCATTCGTCGGTTTGGCCCAGCGGATTATCTTTGATTGCTTTTGCCACAAATTTTTTATCAACGCCCTTGCTGGCTCCCAATATGTTTACTCCCAAGTCGTTGGCATCAACGACCGCAACATTGGTGTTTAACCTCTCTGCAATTTTTTCTGCAACTTGATTTGGATTTATTGGGCCTTTTGAGATGTAGTTGTTATATGGAGGAATGGCATAAGGAACAGCTCCGTCAATTGACCTTGCTTTGTCACCGGCTACCATGTAAAACAAACCTTTAACTCCAAAAAACTTTCCAACAGCGCCAATAAAGGCAGCTAAAAAAATTCTTAAAATGCCTACTTCTTCTATTGCCAAATGCATTGTTTCGGGCGAACCCAAGCCAATTCCCACAGGAGTTTTAGTTACATGACCGGATAAAAACTTAGCCAATTTTGAGGCCTTGATATCTTTTATGTAATACGACCTGCCTTGCGTGACTGCGATTGATTTTTCACTTATAAAAACAATATCTTTAGGTTCAAGATATTTTTTGGCATATTCTTCAACGATTACGGCTATGTCTTTGTCTTCTGGCGTTATCAGCTTTGTTTTCACAGGATATCTGGCGAACTTTTTGCCGTTGACTTCAATTATTAAATTTTTGTTTTTATTGGGTTCAAGCTCCATAAGATTTGTTAATGATAATACTTTTTTGCCAATTTTACAAACTAAAAAACAGAGAATAAATCTCTGTGTTTTAGTGTCTCGGTAAAACCATAAGCCGAATTTTGTTCTATGTGATTATCTGTCTGTTCGTGGCATTGCTGCCAGAATCAAGCGAACCACTTTTAACCTCTTTCAGTGATGAAACATTGATCAAGGCTTTGTTCTTGCGCTCAATAAGGATTTAGCCGTTTCATTCCAATCTTTCAATTGGACTCGCCCTGTCATTCGACAGGGCGCCTCGCTCTTTCGAGCTCGGCGTTTCTGCTCGCACCTCGCACCTTGCGGTGGACGGCTGTTAGCCGCTATTATTTTATCCGCCCTTTCGGGCGAGAGAGTGTTCGGACTTTCCTCCCTTCCCTGATAAATCAGAAAAGAGCAATCACTCATTTTACCGAGACATCTTTATAATACCAGCTAAAAACCCCTTTGTCAAGATTAAATTAATTTTTTGTTTGAGGCCTCAACATCCAGCGCTTCATTTACCAGGCGGTCGGCTTCTTTATTTTTTTCCCTGGGAATTGCCTTGAATTTTATCCTTTTAAAATCTATTTTTAAGTTCCAGATCTCTATAAATAATTTCTGGATTTTTTCATCCAAAATTTTGTATTCCCCGCTCATCTGCTTTACCAATAATTCTGAATCCGACATCACCTCAACCTCCGAATTTTCGGCTATCACTTTCCCAAATAATGTTTTAAATTTTTTAAAGGCAAATATCACAGCCGAATATTCGGCTTCATTGTTTGTCATATTGCTTCCCAAAAATTCTCCGTACTTTTTTATTTCCTGGCCTCTCTCGTTGCAAAAAACAACCCCGATAGCTGCTTTGCCGGGGTTTCCTCTTGATCCGCCATCTGTGTAAATAACAATCTTTTTCACAAATTTATTCTTTAAAATATTTTACCAGACATTCTTTAAATTTATCCAAATCTTCATTTTTTACCCTGAACCCCGATGCTTGGGCGTGCCCTCCATAAGTTATTAAAAATTCAGAACAAGTTTTCATAGCTTCAACAGAATTTGTGCCCTTTGGATTTCTTACTGAACCGCACGATTCTTTGTCTCCCCTTTTATAAATAAACGCCGGCTTTTCATATTTTTGGGAAACTATTGATGCAACAGACCCGGCTAAAGTTAATTTCCAGCTTGGGTCGCCCTCAAAAATAATATTTTCATCCGGATTTTTTGAAAACCTTCTTTCTATTTCCATTGTAATCTCTTTCACTTTCTGCTGTTTTTGCAAAGTTCTTCCCATTAAATTATCAACCAAATCTTTGCAGTCTTTGGGCGAAGA
>Ga0172379_10002409_pt1 | contig 33217 bp, 33 predicted proteins | sample GrowelOW334metaG_FD_119756 | JGI IMG/M metagenome (GOLD analysis project Ga0172379, IMG submission 119756) | Groundwater microbial communities from an aquifer near a municipal landfill in Southern Ontario, Canada - Groundwater well OW334 metaG | ecosystem: Environmental > Aquatic > Deep...
GGGTTGAACAGGATGGATTTCGCCCAGCCCTCGCCCGCGCCCAGCACGTCACCGTAAGAGAATCCACCGCAGGCGACTACGCCTTTGAAGTCTTGCAGTTTCACTCGACCACTGATGATGTCGCTCATGTGTACGTCCACTGCGGCGAAGCCAGCGCGGTCGAATGCGGCGGCCATCTCCACATGGCCGTTCACGCCCTGCTCGCGCAGGATGGCCATCTTGGGACGCGACTTGAGCAACGCAGGTGCGATGTTCTCGTTGAGGTCGTAGGTGAGCTTGGCGTGTAGGCCAGCGTCCTTCGCATCCAAGGTGCGGTCGAACTCTTGCTGTGCGCACGCTGGGTTGTCGCGAAGTTTTTGGATCTGATAGGTCGTCTCAGACCAGATGCGGCGTAACGTGATCGCGTTCTCGCTGAACAAGGTCGCTTTGCCGCGTGTGATGTTGATGTTGCCGCTGGTGTTGAGGCGCGCCACTTCGTGCACGTTGCTCAAGCCTGCGTCGTCGCACTGCACGAAAATATCGGCCAAATCGGCACGGCGCACTTGCACCAATGCGCCCAGCTCTTCGTTGAACAGGATGCCGAGGTCGTCGCCCTTGCATTCGTCCACACGGATATCCAGACCGATGTGCGAAGCAAAACTCATCTCGCACAAGGCAGCCAACATGCCGCCGTCGGAACGGTCGTGATAGGCGAGCAACTTGCCGTCGCGGTTCATACGTTGGATGAGATCGAAGAAAGCTTTGAGCTTCTTGGCATCGTCCACGTCCGGTGCCACGTCGCCCACTTGTTTGTACACCTGCGCCAAGGCCGAGCCGCCCATGCGGTTCTGCCCTGCGCCCAAGTCGAACAGCAACACGACGGTGTCGGTGTCAGCCACGAGTTGCGGGGTGAGTGTGTCTCGCACGTCGCTGCAGGTTGCGAAGGCGGTGATGATGAGCGACAACGGTGCGGTGACGGCTTTGTGCTGCTCGCCATCCTTCCATGTGGTCTTCATGCTCATCGAATCTTTACCGACCGGGATGCTGATTCCGAGCTGCGGGCACAACTCCATGCCAACTGCTTTGACGGTGTCGAACATGGCGGCGTCTTCGCCGTGGTGTCCGGCGGCAGCCATCCAGTTGGCGGAGAGTTTGATGTCGCCGATCTTTTCGATACGCGCAGCGGCGATGTTGGTGATGGCCTCACCGATGGCCATGCGGCCAGAGGCAGGTGCATCCAACACGGCGATAGGCGTGCGTTCGCCCATGGCGAATGCCTCGCCCAGATAGGTGTTGTAACCCAGCGTTGTCACGGCCACGTCGGCCACCGGCACTTGCCACGGGCCGACCATCTGGTCGCGCGCGGTGAAGCCGCCCACGGTACGGTCACCGATGCTAATGAGGAAGGTCTTGTCGGCCACGGAAGGCAGACGCAACACGCGCTCGATAGCGTCCTTCAACATGATGTTGTTGGTATCGAACTTGGGCAGGGTCACTTGCTCGCGCTTCACATTGCGCGTCATCTTGGGCGGCTTGCCCAGCAATACGGAGAGTGGCATATCGACTGCATTGTTGGCGAACTCTTCGTCGTGCACGATGAGTTGGTCTTCGCTGATGGCTTTGCCCAACACAGCGAACGGGCAACGCTCGCGCTCGCACATCGCAGCGAATTCATCCAGACGTTCTGCGGGAATGGCCAACACGTAACGCTCTTGCGATTCGTTGCTCCAGATCTGCATCGGCGTCATGCCGCGCTCTTCGTTCGGCACGTTGCGCAGTTCGAAACGTGCGCCCTTGCCGCCACCATGCACCAGCTCTGGCAAGGCATTCGAGATACCACCCGCACCTACGTCGTGGATGCTCAAGATAGGATTCTTGTCGCCCAATTGCCAGCAGCGGTCGATGACTTCTTGCGCACGACGTTGCATCTCTGGGTTGCCGCGTTGTACGGAATCGAAGTCAAGGTTCTCTGCATTAGCACCGGTATCCATGCTGGATGCCGCACCGCCGCCCAAACCGATGAGCATGCCGGGGCCGCCCAATTGGATGAGCAACGCGCCTTCCGGCAAATCGTGCTTGTGTGTGTGATCGTCACGGATGCTGCCCAAGCCACCCGCCAACATGATGGGTTTGTGATAGCCGCGCACTTCGCCGTTGACCTTCTCTTCGAAGGTGCGGAAGTAGCCAGTTAGGTTAGGACGACCGAATTCATTGTTGAACGCCGCGCCGCCGAGTGGACCGTCAATCATGATCTGCAACGGGGTTGCGATACGTCCTGGCTTGCCAATGGGATTCGCTTCCCAAGGTTGCTCGAAGCCGGGGATGTTCAAGTTGGAAACGGTGAAACCCGTGAGGCCTGCTTTGGGCTTGGAACCTGTGCCGGTTGCACCTTCGTCACGAATCTCGCCGCCGCTACCGGTCGCCGCACCCGCGAATGGCGCGATGGCGGTCGGGTGGTTGTGCGTCTCCACCTTCATCAGGATGTGTGTCAGCTCTTTGCTGAATTCGTATGCCCCACCTGCGCGTGGATAGAAGCGCTCGATCTCTGCACCTTCGATGACGGAGGAGTTGTCGGAGTAGGCAACGACCGTGCCCTTGGGGTGCAGCTTGTGTGTGTTGCGGATCATGCCGAACAGCGAGATGGCTTGCGTTTCGTCGTCGATGATCCAATCCGCGTTGAATATCTTGTGGCGGCAATGTTCAGAGTTGGCTTGCGCGAACATCATCAGCTCGACGTCGGTAGGGTTGCGTCCGAGCTTGTTGAAGTTCTCCACCAAGTAATCGATCTCATCGATGGAAAGCGCCAAGCCCAGTTCTTTGTTCGCGTTCTCCAGTGCCAGCTTGCCGCCCTTGAGGATGTCCACGCTGGACAGCGGTTGCGGTGTGCCGTGTTTGAACAGCTTGTCTTCGATACCATCGATGTCGCTGATGACGGATTCGGTCATGCGGTCATGCAGCAGTGGCAACACGGCTTTCTTCTCTGCATCGCTCAGCGCTTTGCCGCTCTTGCTCTTGAGGTAGAACATGATGCCGCGTTCGATGCGCTTCACTTGTGGTAGTGCGCAATGCTTGGCGATGTCGGTCGCTTTGGACGACCACGGTGAGATGGTGCCGAGACGCGGGATGACCAGCAAGGTATGCGATTTGCCTTCGATGTCCGGCTCGCCTGCGTCGCTATCCAAGCTCAACAAGCGGTTGAGCAGAGCGACTTCGTTCGCAGCCAGTGGCGACGACAGTTCGGTGAAATAGACGTGGCGCGTGTCTTCTAAGGTGACGCCAGTTTTCGTGGCGCTCAGCGCGGTGCGCAGCTTGTCGAGACGGAAGGCGGAAAGAGCAGATTTACCAATCGAGGTGAAGAACATGACTCGGTCACTTTAGGGCAATTAGAACGGGGTGCGATTATAATGCAGCCGCCCTATCAAACTCATGGAAAACAGCATGGCCATCAACCGCCCTACCCCCATCACCCGCAAGCAAGTCGCCGCCTACCTCAAGCCCCGCCCTAAAGACAGCCATAAAGGCCAGTTCGGCACGGTGACAGCCGTTGGCGGCGGTAACGGCATGATTGGCGCCGCCATCTTGGCAGGCCGCGCCGCGCTGAAGATGGGCGCGGGTTGCGTACATGTCGGCCTGCTGGCAGACAAGATGCCGTTGGTGGACATGCGCATGCCAGAGCTGATGTTGCACCCCGCTAGTGAGGCGTTGAAGAACAGCCGGCCTGATGTAGTGGTGTTGGGTTGCGGCCTGGGCCAAAGCCTTGCTGCACAGAAGATCGTGTACGACGCCCTCCTCCTCGACGTGCCATTGGTGTTGGATGCCGATGCGCTCAACATCATCGCCGACCGCCCCGATCTGCGCGGCATGTTGCACACGCGCAAAGCCGCCACCGTGGTGACGCCCCATCCCGGTGAAGCCGCCCGCTTGCTGGCATGCAGCACCGATGACATCCAGAACGATCGCGCCGCATCTGCCACCAGTTTGGTGAAACGCTTGAGCGCCAGCGTGGTGTTGAAAGGTGCAGGTAGCCTGATCGCCACCCGCGAAGGCAAGCTCTACCTCAACCAGACCGGCAACCCCGGCATGAGCGCAGCTGGCATGGGCGATGTGTTGAGCGGCATGATCGGTGCCTTCATCGCTCAGGGGCTGAGCGCAGATGAATCGTTGTTGCTGGCAGTACATCTGCACGGCGCAGCAGGCGATGAACTCGCCAAACAGCAAGCCACTCTCGGCATGAGTGCGACGGAAGTGACCGAATGGGCGCGCTGGTTGCTGAACCAGATCGCTCCCCGCTAACCCTCTTTCAAGGCAATATGAGTTTCTCTATCGATATCAGCGAAGAGGCGGGTGTCCGCTATCTTCATTTCGGAACACGTTGGATACAGGGAGCGATGCGCATCGCACGGCCTTGGAACCTTGAACTGGAATACACCAAGGAGATGATGGCGAGCCTGCTGTTGCGCGACGACAAACGCTTCCCGCGCAAGGTGCTGCTCATCGGTCTTGGCTGCGCCTCACTCACCAAATTCATCTATCGCAATCTGCCTTTGGCGCACATCACGGTGGTAGAGATCGAACCGCTGGTGGTGGAAGCGGCGAAGACGTATTTCAAATTACCCGATGACGACAAACGCATCCACATGGTGATCGATGATGGTGCGAAGTACGTGATGGAGACGAACAAGAAGTTCGATCTCATCTTGGTGGATGGCTTCAATGATCGCGCACATCCTGGCGATCTGAACACCTTGCCTTTCTATCAAGTGTGCCGCAATCGCCTGACGGATCAAGGTGTGTTGGGCGTTAACCTCATCGGGCTGAGTCGTGGTGTCGAGGGTGGCTTTGCCTATATCCGGCAAGCCTTTGATGACCGTGCACTGAAGTTCCCTTCTTGCGAGAGTGGCAACGTGATCGCCTTTGCGACAGCGGGTGATGAGATCGCCATCGACTTGGAAGATATGAAAGAACACGCTATCGAGTTGAAAGAAAATACGGGTTTGAATCTGCTCCCCACCATCACCCGACTTGAACAAGCGCAGACTTGTGCGGGCGGGATTTTGAAGATTTAACAAAAGATTCAACAACGTCCGAGCGTGCTTAAGTGTAAAATCCGGCGCCGCAAGCAGGGGCTGTCATGTTTTTGATGAACCTGCCCGAGCATTGGAATGTAAATCTTGAAAGGTAGTGATCATGGCAACAACGAAGACCCCGGCTACGACAGCCAAGAAACCCGCGACGACTCGCACTAAGACAACAGCTGCTGCAACTGAAAAGAAAGTGACTGCAAAGGCGCCTGCTGCAAAGAAGACAACGACTGCAACAGCTAAGACAACTACCAAAGTTGCCGCTAAGCCCGCCGTGAAGAAAGTCGCTGCAAAGACAACTGAAAAAGCAGCCGCTCCAAAAGCAGCTGCGCCAAAGAAAGTAGCGGCAAAGAAAGTGGCCGCTAAGAAATCCTCTCCTGCACCTAGCCCTGAAGAGCGTTATCGCATGGTGCAAGACGCGGCTTACTACTTGGCAGAGAAGAATGGTTTCGTGGGCGGTGCGATGGGTTATTGGATCGCCGCCGAGATCGAGATCGAAGAGTTCTTGTCTGGTAAGTGATCCGCTTCACTGACAAGCGGCAAGCCGCTTGTCAGTCGCCTGTCACTCCGTATTCAACGGAGTAACTCACATAAGGTAGTTTGATCTTCTCATCGTTCATGGCAACGATGAGTTTTTCTGCGTGCACAGAACTCAGAACGAACTCGACTTGCATCGGCAACTCGCCGCTCAACTCGAAGAAGGTGTCTGAATGCAGATGGCCGTGCCTGCCGAAACCTGCGACCGCGCGAAACACTGAGCCACCAGGTAGTCCGAGTTGCTTGGCTTTCTCCAATATCCATTCGTACAGCAACTTGCTGTCATGCCGCTGACTTTCTGTCAGATAGAACTTGATGTAGATGCCATGCATATCAACCTCCTGTCTGTAGCCATTTGATCGTCTGAATACCCAACACTGTCATCAACAACGATCCGCCCAAATGTGCGGCGATGATGGCGGTTCCCCAAGCATACTGCCCACGCATCAATAGTGTCACCGTCTCTGCTGAGAAGGTAGAAAAAGTAGTGAGGCCGCCGAGGAAACCCGTGATGATGAGCAAACGCCACTCCGGCGAGATAGTGGGATTCTGCATGAAGTAAGCGATAGCGATACCGATGAGGTAGCCACCAACCAAGTTGGCTGTGAGCGTACCCATCGGCAACTCTGGTACGGCTGGGTTCAACCACAAACCCAAACCCCAGCGTAGCCATGCACCGATGGCTGCGCCGATTCCGATCGCGAGGAAGGCATAGAGAGTCATGCGTCAGATTGTAGCAGGCGGCGTGATGCCGCGTAATTTGAAGCAACGCATGTTTGGTGAGCCGTCGAGTTCGTACTCGTTGAATTCGCGACAGGACGATGGACGGTTCTCGTAGATGGCGCAGGATACTTGTTGGCCGACCTCTCCATTCAAAGCTGAGCAACGCGGGGGATAGCTATTGGTACCTTTCATACAGAACACTTCTGGCTGCAATGGCTCAAGAAATTCAGTAGGTATCGCTACTGCTTCATCCGCATGCAAAGTGATGCGGTAGTAAGCGCAACATGCACCGCAACTTAGGCAGGGATTATCCACCGCACGCATTATCTGACCACTTCACCCCACAGATCGTGCTCGTCAGAATCTGTGATGCGAACCATGACGAACTCGCCTACTTCCAATTCTTCATCGTCGATATAGACGAGGCCGTCGATCTCGGGTGCATCTGCCGCAGTGCGTCCGACAGAGCCATCCTCATCCACATCATCGATGATCACTTGCACGATCTTGCCGACCTTCTTCGCCAGCTTCTCGGCACTGATCTCTTCTTGCAGATACATCAGGCGTGCGAGGCGGTCTTCTTGCACTTCTGGGTCGATGTGCTCTCCCATGTCGTTCGCCTCAGCACCTTCGACTGGTGAATACTTGAACGCACCCACGCGATCCAACTGTGCGGCTTCGATGAAGTCCAACAACTCTTCAAACTCTTCTTCCGTCTCTCCGGGAAAGCCGACGATGAATGTGCTGCGAATAGTCAGCTCTGGACACACTTCGCGCCAACCTTGGATACGCTTGAGCATGTTCTCGCTGCTGGCAGGACGACGCATCGCTTTGAGGATGCGCGCATTGGCGTGCTGGAACGGGATGTCCAAATAAGGAAGCACCTTGCCCGCAGCCATCAAGGGAATGACTTCATCCACACTCTCGTAGGGATAGACGTAATGCAATCGCGTCCACACACCTAGATCACCCAATGCGGCAGCCAAGTCGGTCATGCGAGTCTTGAGCGGACGACCATTCCAGAAACCCGTGCGGTATTTCACATCCACACCGTAGGCCGAGGTGTCTTGCGAGATGACCAGTAATTCTTTGACGCCGGACTCCACCAACTTCTCCGCTTCTGCCATCACCTCATGCACAGGACGACTCACCAAGTCGCCGCGCAATGCAGGAATGATGCAGAAAGTGCAACGATGGTTACAGCCTTCGGAGATCTTCAGATAGGCGAAATGTTCTGGCGTGAGGCGCACGCCTTGAGGTGGCACGAGGTCGGTGAATGGATCATGCAATTTCGGCAGGTGCAGATGCACGGCATCCATCACTGCCTCGGTCTCGTGCGGGCCGGTGACGGCGAGCACCTTGGGGTGCGTCTGTTGCACGATGTCGCCCTTCGCTCCCAAGCATCCTGTGACGATGACCTTGCCATTCTCTTGCAATGCTTCGCCAATCGCTTCGAGTGATTCAGCGACCGCGCTGTCGATGAAACCACAGGTGTTCACGACCACCAGGTCAGCGTCTTCATAGCTTGGCGTGATGATGTATCCCTCAGCGCGCATGCGCGTGAGTATGTGTTCTGAATCGACCGTCGCCTTGGGGCAACCGAGGGAAACGAAACCGATCTTGGGGGAAGCTGTGCTCATGTGTTCAATGTCCGAATGACCGTGGCTGGAGGTGCGACGGGCGCGCATTATACAGTGGCTAAAGTTCCCTTCGATGTTGCCGAAAGCAAAGAAGCGAGGTTGCGTGAACAGTAGTCGATGCTTGACGGAAATTTGCCGAATGAGTTCTACTCCAAGACCCACGACCGCCAATCTACAGTGCGGAGTAGGCTTTTTCGATGCTCACCTAGGGATCCCCTTAGTCTGCGGGCGCATTATTGACCGTTCGAGCATCGCATTCTAAGGAGCATAAGTAATGCCTTTTGAGATATTGGAACATGTGCTACCGGATTCACCTTCTCCCTCGGTACTCATCATCGATGATGAGTTCACCAGCCGCGTGATCCTAGAAAGGATCGTGAAGAACATCCATCACGACATCGTCGTCACTTCGTTCTCAGACCCGATCCCCGCGATGGTATGGCTGAGCAAGAACCTACCCGATCTGATCTTGGTAGATTATCTGATGGGTTCCATGTCCGGACTCGAAGTGGTCACCAAGATACGCCACTCGGCTCATCTGGAAGATGTACCTGTCGTGATGGTCACCGTGGCAGATCAAAAAGATATCCGCTATCAAGTGCTGGATGCAGGTGCGACCGATTTCATCAGTAAACCTATCGACCCTTACGAATGCCGCGTGCGCTGTCGCAATCTGCTCGCCATGCGCTTGCACGAGAAGATCGTGTTGAGTCGTGCGCAGTCGCTGGAAAAAGCCGTGGTCGAGGCGACCCAGCAGATACGTGAACGTGAACAGGAAACGCTCTATCGTCTGGCGAAAGCCGGTGAGTTCCGTGACAGCGATACGGGTAACCACGTGTTGCGCATGGCGAAGTTCGCGCGTCTGATCGCCGAAGGGTTGGGACTGCCGCAAGAGCGCTGCGAGATGATCGAGATCGCTTCACCGATGCATGACATCGGCAAGATCGGCATCCCCGACAACATCCTGCTCAAACCTGCCAGATTGACACCTGAAGAATTCAAGCAGATGCAGAACCATCCCGCGATCGGCTACAACATGTTGCACAGCAGTAAATCGAAGTTCATCGCGCTCGCCGCAGATATCTCCTTGGGGCATCACGAGAAGTTCGATGGCAGCGGCTATCCGAAAGGGTTGAGCGGCAAGGACATCCCGCTCGAATCACGCATCGTCGCCGTGGCGGACGTCTATGATGCCCTGACCACCGTTCGACCATACAAACAAGCATGGACGAACGAGCGCGCACTGGAATACATCGTCACCCACGCGTGTACGCACTTCGATCCCGATTGCGTCGAATCCTTCGTTTCGCAATACAGCAAAGTGCAATTGATACAACAACAACTGCAAGACGCACCGGTCACCTCGAACATCAGGGTGATCCAATGAAGCGTTTATTCCGTCATTTCTATTTGAGATTGAAACAACGCAGTGGCGAGCATGAGCAAGCCATGATCCGCTTGTTCATCACCCCTGCACTCTTCATGTATCTGTGGCTGGTCAATGGGCAAAATTCTCAAAGTGAGATATTCGTGGTCCTTGCCTTCGCACTTTATTCAGTCTTGCTCGGTTCACATATCCTCTTCAGCCCTGCTGAGAATGTCTGGCGCATCCGCCTAAGCATCCTCGCCGATATCTCAGCCACCAGTGTCTCGATGATGCTCGCCAATGAGAGCGGGATCATCTTCTACGGGATATATCTTTGGGTGATCGTTGGGAACGGTATGCGCTACGGCGTCCCAGCCCTGATGCTCTCTTACGTGTGCAGTCTGATCTGGTTCATCTATGTCGCCACCAATAGCCCCTACTGGATATCCAACCCACGCTTGGCCGAAGGGTTGTTCGCGATACTTCTATTGATTCCGCTTTACATTCTCAAACTCCGCAACCAACTGAACAAAGCGCTCGATAGTGCAAAAGAAGCCAACCAAGCCAAGAGTCAGTTCTTGGCGCACATGAGCCACGAGATGCGCACGCCTTTGAACGGACTCATCGGCGCCAGTGATCTGCTCACTGCCACACCGCTCAACAGTGAGCAATACGATTTGGTGAAGACACTCAAGAACTCCTCCAAGATATTGCGACAGTTGATCGAGAACGTGCTCGATTTCTCCAAGATCGAAAGCGGAAAATTGGAATCAGAGAAGATCGATTTCGACCTGCACGAGTTGGTGAACAACATCATTGATATGTTCCAACCGCAGGCGGAGGATAAGAAGTTGCACCTGAGTGTGCGCTTTACGCCTGACACGGCTTTTGCACTTCATGGCGATGCGCTCCACCTGCTGCAGATCATCGTCAATCTCGTCGGCAACGCGATCAAGTTCACCAACAAGGGGAGTGTCGAGTTACGGATCAGCACCGTTCAGCAAGATGCCTCACGCACCCATATCCGATTCGAAGTGATCGATACAGGGATCGGCATCCCTGCCGAGTCGCAACATACCATCTTCGAGCATTTCACTCAGGCCAATTCTTCCATCGCACGCCAATACGGCGGTAGCGGCCTTGGCACGACGATCTCGCGCGACCTCGTACGACTATTGGACGGTCAGATCGGCATGAGCAGCGAGCTTGGGATCGGTAGCGTGTTCTGGTTCGAGCTCCCATTCACAAAGCAGATCACCACTGCTGAGTCAGTCGTCCCGACGTCACTCGAACAGCTGCGTGTCATCAGCATTGGCATCGCTCAAGCCGAACGCAAGGCGCTGGCCAACCATCTGGCTGGATGGCGCGTCAGGTACGAATACGAGGAGTCGGTCGAGCGCTTCTTCTCCCGTCTCAGCCTGATCCAAGTCAGTCAACAGAGAGGCGTGGTCGTGATGTGTTCACCGCAGAACTGCGGAATGACCCCGAAAGAATTCGCAGAGAAGGTGACGGCAATGAACCCAAACGGTTCGATATCGTTGATCTTGTTCGCGGCGGATGCGGGCGATGACAGCCTCGGACTCGGTTATAGCTGCTCGCTGCATTTCCCGCTCGATAAGACCTTGCTGTTCAATGCGCTCCATGGGGTGATGACGCCCCGTCCAACTTCGGGCGTCATCTCTTTCAAAGACCATTACGAACGCAGCAACAAAGAGAAACGTGGTGTGCGCATCTTGGTCGCTGACGACAACGGCACCAACCGCAAGATCATCGCACGCATACTGGAACACGGCGGACACAAGGTAGAGCTGGTCGAGGATGGTGAGCAGGCGCTGGACAAACTGGAACAAAAGCGCTTTGACTTGATGATCCTAGACATGAACATGCCGCAGATGGGTGGACTGGAAGTGGTGAGATTACATCGAGCGATGTCCACCCACACCTCGTCAACGCCAGTCATCATCCTGACCGCTGATGCCACCATCGCCGCGATGCAGGAATGCGAGGCCGCCGAGATCGACTCATATCTGACCAAGCCAGTCGATGCCATCACCTTGCTGGACACCATCGCCAGATTGACCGCCACCGTCAACACGGCGGATGTATCTGAACTCAGCCCCGCTATCGATGAGGATACCGATCAATCATCATTCCTCAATGAGAATACATTGCATCAGTTGGCATTGCTGGGCGAAGGGCAGGACAACTTCCTTCAAGTGGTGATCCACGGATATATCTCAGAGACGGAGAAGATACTGGAAACGATGCGCACCGCTCTGAGCAATCAGGAGTACGCGACCCTCAAGGAATTGGCTCACATCATCAAAGGGAGTTCGGGCAACGTGGGTGCGGATGCCATGCACGACCTCTGCTCTGAGATCATGCAAAGCAACCCGACCGAGTTGGACTTAAAAGCGAATACCCTGCTCAAACAAACACAAGCCTGCTTCAAATCGACCCGGATGCTATTGATACAGCATCTAGGCCAATATTCGCGCGCTTCGCTATGACGCGATCAAGCGGCGTTCGATTGTTGGATAGTCTCCACCACAGGGATGAACAATTTTTCTTGTGAGCGAACGAGCCTATCCATCACCTTGAGGTCTTTGTCGGTCAACCGCAGTGCGGCATCGACCCAAATGGTGGTGATGTCCAAGAGTTCTTCATAAGCAACTGGATTGAAGCGATGTTTGGCACGTTGTACGGCTTGATATCCGTTGGCGCGCCTTTCCTGTTTCTTGATGTAATCGTAAAGCGCATTCTCGCCTTCACCATCCTCTGCCAACACATCTACCACGCCCATCTCGTACAACTCTTCGGCTTTGTACATCTTGCCACTCAGAATGATCTTCTCAGCATTGGCCGAACCGACCTTGCGCCCCAACAAGCTATAAGCCCCCATGCCGGGGAACAGGTTGAACAATATCTCAGGGAATCCCATGACGCTGCGCTTCTCAGCGATGATGATGTCACTCGTGAGCGCCGCTTCAAAACCGCCACCCAAGGCATCGCCTTGTACCAAGCTGATGGTCGTGACAGGCAGATCGAAATGATGGATACGTAATATCAGCGCATCGACACATTGGGTCGCGTATCTCAACAACCCCGCTCTGTCTTTGTCTCGGATGAGCTGCCTGAACAGTGATATCTCCCCCCCCAGATTGAACACCCCGGGTGTCAGCGATGCGCCGATCGAATAACGTATCTCGTGAGTCTCGCCATTGACAGATATCAGGCCGCCACTATTTTTGATATCCGTGTGATGGCGTATCAGATCGCCTAGGAATGTCTGATTGAAGCAAGGTACACCTTCGGGGTCGCTGTAAGTCCATAGCATCCCGAACTCGGCATCGAAACGTGTAGACAGTTGTGTGAAGTTAGCATCTGACGGATTCTTGAAGGACTTTACGGTCTGCATCTTCTTCTCCCTAGGGTTCGTGATGGGTCACAACTGTGCTCGATTGTATCCAATAAGTGCTGCTGGAAACACCGTCGATTTTCGGGGGAAACCAATTTGACCGTGCTATTGATCCAAACCTTGGTCTGCATGCGAAGCGGGGTCTTCTATCGGCTCTAGGTGCGTCGTCAGGTGACTGAACGGCACGCCAGACCTGATGTCCGTCTCGATGTCCTCAACGACATCATGCCCGCGCTGCACCGTCCACTCTCCCGGCACCAGCACATGTAGTGAGATGAAAGCTTGCCTCCCCGCTTGGCGGGTGCGTAGTGCATGAAAGTCCAGTCCTTGTAGGCGGTATCTTTCCAAGACGGTTTCGATAGCCGCGATCTGTTCCTCGGGAATAGCGGCATCCATCAGACCTGATGCGGATCGGGACATCAGATGCCAGCCGGTCCATACGATGTTGGCGGCGACCAACAAGGCGATCAGCGGATCAAGCCACAGCCAACCGCTTAGCCAAACCAAACCGACCCCGATGATGACACCGACCGATGTCCATACATCGGTCATCAGATGTTTGGCATCGGCTTCAAGCGTGATGGAGTTGTGCGCACGCCCTGCTTTCAGGAGTTCGCGGGCCGCGAAAAGATTGATGAGTGAGGCGACGACTGAGACCAACAGACCTACACCGACCGCCTCGATCTCTTGTGGGTGCAGGAATCTATCGATGGCCGTATAGGCGATGCTGACTGCTGCCAACAGAATGAGGAAGCCTTCGAACGCGCTGGAGAAATATTCCGCTTTGCCGTGACCGTAAGCATGTTTCTTATCTGCCGGGGAAGCGGCCAAAGACAACATCGCCAGCGCCATGAGCGCGCCTGCAAGATTGACGAAGGATTCGAGCGCATCGGATAACAGACCGACCGAACCCGTAAGCCACCATGCGATGCCCTTGAGCAGAATGGTGGCGACCGCCGCTGCGATGGAAAGCCATGCGTAGCGCTGTAGGTTGGTCGTCACCGTTGGAACCTTAACGAACTTTTCCTAACAACATCGACATGCCGCCGAACAAGGCGACACGGTGAGAGGCGCTGTTGATACCTGCTGACAGCCCTGCATCTAATACAACTTTGTTGCTCAAGGCGTAGCTGCTGGCGACCAGCCATTGATTCTCAGGTGTGAAACCTTTGCGCATGGCGCCCGAGAGCTCAACCATCACGCCCCACTTATCATCTATAGGTCGGAATACCGTGCCCGACCAGCCATATTGATAAGCGCTTTCACTCGCCAAAGCATCGCCCAATTTAGTGACGTTCATGTTTACATCCAGCGAATGACCACGAATGTCGCGACTGTAGATACCGTTCAGCACGAGATCACTCTTGCCACTGCCCAAGCCTGTCGCCGCAGTGGGTGCTTTGAAGCCATATTCACAGCCGAGCGCCGCGTCCTCGTTCATCACAAAGCGATGTTTCAACAGCAAGAGCGTATCGCCCACACCGGATACACGATTGCCGCTCGCATCTGTTTGCGATGCGTAAGCGTCACCCCCGATGAGTACACCGAAGTCTGGCGTGAAAGCCAACTTGGTCAGATACAAAAGTGCTTGTTGCTTGGAGCCGTCTTTGTTTTCCTGCGTAATGAGACCTGTCTCCAACTCCATCCAACCGGGAGCGGAAAGACCTGCGGAATTGGTGACGGTAGGACGATACGGAGTCACATTAACCTCCTCCGCCGACGTGTTAGATGCAATACCTGTGGTCACCACGGCGACACAAACAAGCCATATCTTCTTCATCCCAATTCCCCCACTGCGACACTGACCAAAGCGATGGTCGCGATACCCGCACAGATCAACACCACTTGCTGCACGGTGTCGCGCATCTGGGTGCGCTTGTGCAAGCCGGGGATCAGATCAGCCACCGCGACATAGATCATGCTGGATGCAGCCAGTGCCAGCAGTGTGGGCACCAATGCCTGCATCTCCTGCAATACGAAGTAGCCCAGCACACCACCGACCAAGGTGGCGAAGCTGGAGATGAGGTTCATCTGGAAGGCGCGTAACTTGGTGTAGCCGGAATGCAAGAGAATGGCGAAATCGCCGACCTCTTGCGGGATCTCATGCGCGATGATGGCGAGCGCCGTGACGATACCTAGATTCACATCCACCAAGAAAGCCGCCGCGATGATGATGCCGTCCACGAAGTTGTGGAAAGTGTCGCCCACGATGACCATGGTGCCACTACGTCCGTGGTCGTGTGGCGCAGGCTCGTACGGCTCATGCGCCTCGCAATGGTCGTGGTGACAGTGACGCCAGATGAGTACCTTCTCCAGCGTGAAGAACAACAAGATGCCTAGCAGCACGGTGGCACTCACCGTGGCCGCATTTGGCGCGAGTTCGATCGCCTCGGGCAGGATATCCAAAAATACGGCACCCAACAGCGCACCGATGGCGTAACTCACCAGACCACTAAGGTAGTTGGCGCGTGCATTGAGCGCGAACAGCGCCGCCGCGATCACGCTCAAGATACCGCCCAAGAAACTGGCGAGGATGATCCAAGAAAGAATTGTCATGTCAGGTGCGAAACGTTAAGGGCGCGCATTGTAACTTATGCGTCCAGCTGAACATCCTTGGTCTCTGGCAGGAAAAGCAATCCCACGATGGATGCGAAGATCAGCATGCCCACCGGATACCACAGCCCGGCCAAGGCATCGCCCGCATTCACCGAGATGAGCGTGACCATGAAGGGCGACAGCCCGCCGATCCAACCCGCACTCAGGTTGTGTGGCAAGGCAGCAGCGGTGTAGCGTGTGCGTGCCGCGAACAACTCTGCCAGTACAGCCGTCTGCGGCCCAGTGATGAGCGCCACCGCGATGACAGGAACGATGAGCAGCAAGAACAACATCATCATGTTCACTTGTTGTTTATCTGCCTTTTCGATCCAGCCCTTTTTCTTCAACTCGGCAGTCGTCTCATCTGGATGAAAACCATACACCTCTGCGCTGTTGCCAATAGCAAGGGTGACGTCGATCTTCTCGCCCTGCGGTAGTTGCTTATACGACACACCATTCTTGATGAGGAATTCTTGGATACGTTCGCAATCGTTAGCGGCTTTGCGGAACGGACTGTAATCACATTCGTTCGCGTACAGCGTGACCGCGACCTCGTTGTTGAAGCGTTCCAACTGTGGGTTGCCGTAATGCTGCAATCCCTTGAACACAGGCAGGATGGCAATGGCGCCCAACAACAATCCTGCCAACAACACCGGCCTGCGCCCTACCCTGTCCGACAACCAGCCGCAGAAGATGGTGAGCGGGAACAGCACTAGCGTGCTCGACATCACCAACATGCTCGCCGTCTGAGCATCCAAGCGCACTACGCTCTTGAGGAACACATTGGTATAGACCTGCGATGAGAAGAACAACAGCGAGCCACCTGCCGAGATACAGAAGAACAACAGCGCCATGCCCTTCAAGGTGCGCTTGTCACGCAGACATTCGCGCAGCGGCGCTTTGGACACCGTGCCTTGTGCTTGCAACTCGCGGAACACCGGCGATTCTTCCAGACTCATGCGCGTCTTGATGGAGATGAACAGCAACACGGCCGAGAACAAGAATGGCACACGCCAGCCCCAAGCACTGAAATCTTCGGGAGACAGATAGGCCAGCAACAGCACGATCTGCAAAGTCGAGACCAAGATGCCGAGCGGGCCCATCAGTTGCAGCACACTGGTGTAGATGCCGCGCCGACCATTGGGCGCGTGCTCGGTGAGATACACCGCCACCCCGCCGATCTCGCCGCCCACCGCGAAACCTTGCAGCAAGCGCAGCAGCAACAGCAAGGCAGGAGCCAACATGCCGATCTGCGCATAGGTCGGCAATAGACCGACCAAGAAAGTAGTGATGCCCATCAGCGAGATGGTGGCGATGAAGATAGGGCGACGACCGAACCTATCCGCCAGATTGCCAAACAGTGCCGACCCCAGCGGACGCACCACCATGCCCACGCCAAAAGTGGCGAGGCTGGCCAGCAAGGCGGCCGTCGGATTCTCCGGCGGGAAAAACAGCACACTGAAGTAAGTGGCGAGAGAAGCGAAGGTGAGGAAGTCGTACCACTCGAGGAAGGTACCGAAGCATGCGGCAAGCACGACTTTGCGTTGGGTCTTGGTGATGGGTGTCTTTTCCATATGTACCGTGGAGTTCAAGCCAGCCAGATGAACGTGCCCATACGTCCGGTCACGTTGTCACGGCGATAAGAATAGAAAGTGTCCGCCTCGGCGTAGGTGCAACGACCACCACCGAAGACCCGCGTGATGCCTAATGCATTGAGACGCTGATGCGCCAACAGGTAGATGTCAGCCAGATATTTGCCTTCACTACCATGCGCGATGAATGCCTCGGCCGCTTGCGGAAGGTGCTGTGTGAAGACCTCTCTGACTTCGCTACCCACTTCGAAATGTTGCTGACCGATGGCGGGGCCAAGCCATGCCATCAATTTGTGTGGCGCGACATCCATCGCCTTCACAGTAGTCTCGATGACGCCAGCCGCCAGCCCTTTCCAGCCCGCGTGCGCAGCACCCACCACCGTGCCGTCTTCGTCGCACAGCAGCACCGGCAAGCAATCGGCCGTCATCACCACACACACCGAACCGCCCTGACGTGCGATGGAAGCATCTGCCCGCTCTACACAGTTCGCCGCATCCGCATTCGCCACCACTGTGCCATGCACCTGCTCTAACCACACCGGCTCACTCGGCATCAACGGTGACAGTGATTGACGGTTACGGTTCACCGCAAGGGGTGCATCGCCAACGTGCAGCCCTAGATTGAGTGAATCATACGGAGCGACGCTGACACCACCGTGACGCGTGGTTTGTAGCGCTTTAACGTTTACAGGAGCTGGCCAATCCGGGGTGATGTGATGCTCAGGCGATCCCATCGCTAGCCTCGTCGATATTATCGAGCAGCTCTTCCATGTCCTCCGGCAGAGGTACTTCCCATTCCATATGTTCGCCGGTGACTGGATGTTCCAGTGCTAGCTTGGTGGCGTGCAATGCTTGACGCGGGAAGCCGTTCAACAGTTCGCGCAGGGGCAACACACATTTCTGCACGCCCTTCTGATACACGCTATCGCCCACCAAAGGATGTCCGATGTAGGTCATGTGGACACGGATCTGATGGGTACGGCCTGTCTCCAGACGGCAACGCACCAAGGTGCAACTTGGAAAGTTCGCTTCGATGGTGAAGTGCGTGACCGCCTCTTTACCACCTTCGACCACCGCCATCTTTACGCGCTGTGAAGGATGGCGACCGATGGGTGCATTGATGGTGTCGCCGTAGTCCAATTCACCCCATACCAAGGCGAGGTACTCGCGCTTGACGGTACGTGCTTGCAGTTGGCGTACCAATGCGGTCTGCGCGATGAGCGACTTCGCCACCACCATCAATCCGCTGGTGTCTTTGTCCAAGCGATGCACGATACCGGCACGTGGCACTTCAGCCAGTTCGGGTACATGGTGGAGCAAGGCGTTGAGCAATGTGCCTTCCCAGTTACCGCTACCAGGATGCACCACCAGACCGACGTGTTTGTTGACGATGACGATGTCGTCGTCTTCGTACACGATGTCGATGGGGATGTCTTGCGCGATGTAGGGTTGCTCGGACGGCAAGGTCTGTGGCGTGACGCTGACGCGCTCGCCGCCCCAAACCTTCAACTTCGCCGTCGCAACCTTGCCATTGACCGTCACCAAACCCTGCTCGATCCAGTCCTGCAAACGACTGCGGGAGTATTCAGGCAACAGCTTGGTGAGTATCTGATCGAAACGCAGGCCGCCATGTTGCATCGGCACACGCATCTCAAGTGGGGAGGAAGACGCTTCGTCTTTGCTATAATCCAGTAAATCTTCTTCGGGTTCTATCATGCGTCGTATTTTAACCGTTTTCCTGTTGTTCTCTTTAGTTGCTTGCAGTTCCACCCCAACAAAAGATGACAAATCCGCCACTGCCGATGAGCTCTATGCCCAAGCCAAAGAGGCGATGGACGACCACAGCTACGAGCGCGCCATCAAACGTCTGGAGACCTTGCAGTCGCGCTATCCCTATGGGCGCTACGCACAGCAAGCGCAGATGGAAGTGGCCTATGCCTATTACAAACAAGGTGAACCCGCTCCTGCCATCGCCGCACTCGACCGTTTCGTCAAGCAGTTCCCCAACAGCGAACATCTAGACTACGTGTACTACCTGAAAGGCCTCATCAACTTCAACGAGAACATCAACAGTCTGTTCGGCACCGTGTTCATGCAAGATCCCGCCGAACGCGACCCTGCCGCCTTGCGTGAATCGTTCGATGCCTTCAAGGAGCTCGCCACACGCTTTCCAGACAGCCGCTACACCGTCGATGCGCGAGTACGCATGCAATATCTGCTCATCACCCTGTCCAAACATGATATCGCTGTCGCCAGCTACTACTTGCGGCGCGGCGCTTACGTGGCTGCCGTGAATCGCAGTCAAGACGTGCTCAAGAGCTACCCCAACACACCACAGACACGCGATGCCTTACAGATCATGGTGCAGGCATACCACCGTCTCGGCTTGAACGACCTGAGCCAAGACACGCAACGCATCCTCGACAGCAACGTCGCCAAAGACGGCATCAAACCCTCGAAGACTTACTTCAAAGAGAGTGAGACGCCTTGGTGGAAGTTCTGGGAGATTTGATTTGAAGTATTGCGCAGAATGCGGCTCCCCCGTTGAACTGCGCATCCCGCAGGACGACAGCCGCGAGCGCTACATCTGCACCACCTGCGACACCATCCACTATCAGAATCCACGCAACATCGTCGGTTGCATCCCCGTGTGGAAAGATGGACGCATCTTGCTGTGTCGGCGCGCCATCGAACCACGCCACGGATTGTGGACACTGCCTGCCGGCTTCATGGAGAACGGCGAGACCACTGAAGAAGGCGCTGCGCGTGAGACGCTAGAAGAAGCCAACGCCCGCGTGAAAATCCACGAGTTGTACGCCATGTTCAACCTCTCCTACATCAACCAAGTGCAACTGCTGTATCGTGCTACGTTGCTCGATCTGGATTTCTCGCCGGGTGTAGAAAGTCTGGAAGTGAGATTGTTCGCGGAAGAAGAGATACCTTGGGACACGCTAGCGTTCCGCCCCGTCAAATTCGCACTCCAGCATTACTTCAAAGAACGCAAGACAGGTGTATTCACTTTGCTCACTGGCGATCTGGAGCCACCTGTACGAAAATAGGATCGCTGTTGCTCTCCCCCTTCCGAGGTGAACTCAAGCCTAGTTCAGCTATTCGCAACCAAATGAATGGAGCCCTAAATGAACACCACAAGATTCCGCAGCGGTATCGTCAGCTTCCTCCACCAAATCTCTATACTAGCTACACTCACCGGCCTTCTTACTAGCACCGCATTGGCTCAGGGTGAGTTCACCCAAGCCCCGATCATCAAGGTGGGTGACCAATGGAAATTTGAGCAATCCGATCGCCGCTCGGGTGTCAAAGAACCCGTCATCACCCAACGCATCACTTCAATCTCTCCTACACAGATCGAAGGTTTGGAGAATGAGGAGAGATTCGTATGGACTCCTGAACTAAACCTCATCGAATCACCCACCGTTATCGTCGCTGGCGAAGGAAATCGTCTCGCTTTTCCACTTGAAGTGGGCAAGACATGGGAATACCAATACAACTTCACCAATAAAGCCAAAGCTGCAAAAGGTCGCTGGAAGCTTGAAGCAACCGTGGTTGCTTATGAGAAAGTCAAAGTGCCCGCTGGAGAGTTCGATGCATTCAAGATCGAATACAGCGGCTTTTGGCACAACGACACAAAAGGGAAAAGTGGACGTCTGAAGATGACGAACTGGTATGCGCCTGCCGTACACACCATCGTTCGCAATGAATTCGAAGATGGGCTCAATGATTACGTCAGAGTCTTGCTAGAAGTACAACTGCAACCCTGAATCTAGGGCAGCCAGCTAAACCACCCGATGCTTGTCACTTAGCACCGAGTTGAGCCGCGAAGCGCGCCGCCAGATCAGGCTGCCCTTCTCTATCTGCCAGCGACTCAGACATCAAACCATCCAGCAGACTCAGTCGATCGCCCAATGCCGGGTGGGTCTTGAACATCAAGGCCAGGTTGGAATCGTTAGGATTGATGGATTGCAGAGTCTGCAACACAGCAGGTAATCCATAGGGGTCGTATCCTGCACGTGCGGCGATCACCACGCCCATGCGGTCTGCTTCGTATTCATCTTGTTTGTCCAAACCACGCGCATAGATCTCTGTACCGGCACTCACCAATTTACTCAGTCGCGGGTCACCACCTTGGCTTTTGATGGCATCGTTGGCCAGATCAGACATCAACTCGGAACGTGCACCTTTCTTGAGCGCTTGTAGATGATGTTTGCGTAGCACATGCGATATCTCATGCGCCAACACGCCCGCCAATTCAGCTTCATTGTTCATGCGCGCGAGCAGTCCTTTGGTGATGAACACATAGCCGCCAGGTGCAGCGAAGGCATTGACGTCGTTGTCATCCAACACGCCGAACTGCCATGGCAGATCAGGACGTTCGGTTTGTAGCGCGAGCCAGCGCCCCACTTTGTTCACATAACGTTGCACGGGTGGGTTGTCCCACAGCGGTGCTGCACCCAGCAGATTGCTGGCGATGCCGCCGCCAAGATCAATCTCCTGCGGTTCGCTGACGTCGGCATTGGCCTTCTGCACTTTCTGCACGACCTTGACTGCCTTCTCTAGGTCGATGTTGCCCAAGCCTCCCAAGTCGAATGCGGCCACGGGTAGCGACACCAACAGTGATGCAATGAACAGTTGCGCTCTCATCATCGACCTCCGCTCAAGTAGTCCACATCATGTGATTGCAATTGCCCTTCCTCAGCGAAGCGTTCCGCTTCGGAACGGCTCACGGCATACTTCTTCGCGGCGCGTAAGGCTTGCGGGTTGGGCTGCGCATTCTTCAGTTGCTCCTCTGACAGACCGCGCACACCAGTGGTCACGGTGCTGCCACCCCGCCCTGTGGCTGCAACGTTGAACAACGCACTCAAGCCATTGTCACTACGACGACCTGTGGCACTCGCCTCCAATTGCAAACTCAACATCTTCACCCAGCCGCTGGTCGTTCCTGCCTTCACCTGTGTCCAACTCGATTGGCGTTTCAGCACCTCGACCTTGGTGCGTGGCGGCAACGAGCGCAAGGTCTGCGCGTCGCCGTAAGGTTTGGCCTTCAGTTCGGTGGCACGGATGGTGTACGCGGCATCACCCGCCCATGCGCTGCTAGCCACCAATAGCAATAAAGATAAGCTCAGTCTTTTCATCATCAGTTCCCTTCCTTGAAAATCGGCGCGAACAACTCGACCTCTTGCTCGCGCCCCTTCACTTTGAATGAACCATACGATTGGAACTCGAAGGCATCGCCGCAGGCTTGCATCGTATCTTGCGAAACAAGGATACGCGATACGCCCTTGGTCAAGCCTTCGATGCGACTGCCCAGATTCACGGTATCGCCGATGGCTGTGTACTCACGCCGCTGTTCCGAGCCGATGAGACCGACCACCGCAGGGCCGGTATGGATGCCGATACCCACATCGAAGTCCGCATCTTCCTCGCCCAGTTCCTGCTTGAACTTCTGCAACACTTCTGCCATCTCCAGCGCAGCTTCGACGGCATGACGCGCGTGATCTGGGTCATCCAGCGGAGCACCCCAGAACGCCATGATGCAATCGCCGATGAACTTATCCAGTGAGCCACCGTGGCGGAAAACCACCTCGACCTGTAGCGTGAAGTAACGATTCAGCAACTCCACCACTTGTTGTGGTGTGCGCTTTTCCGAAAGCGTGGTGAAGCCTCGGATGTCGGAGAACAGGATGGTGATCTGACGGCTCTCACCTGCACGGCTCAGGCCGCCGTGCGCCACCAACTCTTTCACCACATGGGGATTCACGAAGCGGCTGAACATCTGCACCGCCTGCTCGCGTGACTTGCGCTCGTTCAGATATTCACGCAACGCAAAGGCGATGTAGGCTGACCATGCCAGTAACAGCGGCGTGAGGACGGGCATCAACATCAGCTGGCCGACAGCGAGGAATGAACCCGCCAGCAACGATGCCGACACGCCCAGCAAGCCAATGCCGATCTTGAGTGCGTTCAACTTGCGCAAGAAGGCGATGCTCAACAGGCTTAGGAGCAGCAAAGATATCCCCAGCCCGAACATCTCATCCGCCGCGCGCATGGCACGGCCGTTCTTCAGGTTGTCGATAGCTGTCGCCAGCATCTCCATACCGGGATAAAGACTCGCCATCGGCGTCACACGCACATCGTGCAAGCCTGTTGCAGCCGTACCAATGATGACGATCTTGTCCTTGAGTTCATTTGCCGCACGTTGTGGATGCTCACGGTCTAGGTCGGCATACAGGTCGGCATAGGAGATATGTTTGATCGCACCCGCATTGCCGCGCCACGCCAAGATGAAGTCGGATTCTTTAGGTACGTCATACCCCAAGTCGTGCGCTACGCGCGCAGGCAAAGAGGGGATGAGCCAGCCATAAGCACCGGTGTAGAGCTGATAACGCCGCCCTACGCCATCGGCATCTTCCACGAAATTGATGGTGCCGACTTTCCAATGTGCTGGGTCGATGGCGAGCGGAGGGAGCAAGGCCACGTGTGCATCTGCGACGGCGTTCGCTGTCGATTGCAAACCTAGCAAGGGTGCGATCTGCGCTACGGGTGCACCCTGCGCATCCATTGCCGCATCACGCCGCACCAGTGGAAAATAGACGTTGTCCACGCTTTTCAGCGCCTGATTAAAAGCTTTGTCGCTGTCAGGTCGGAATGTGTCCGGCTCACTGAACAGGATGTCGAACACGATGGCTTTCGGCTTCTGTTTGGTGATACCGCGCACCAACTCACCATGCACCTCGCGCGGCCATGGCCAGCTACCCGCCGTGTCTTGCATGTTGGCTAAGCTCGCATCGTCGATATCCACGATGACGATGTCAGCATCGGGGGTGAGTTGTTGCGCCTGCACGCGCACGAACACATCAGACAGCCGATTCTCCAAGGGGGACAGCGCGTGCAACCACAACGATTCCACCGCCGCGATGAGCAAGAACACCAGGCCGATACGCAATGTGACCTGTCTATCCATATCGGGCGATGTATTGACCATGACTAAGCTTCCCTGTTACGCATGAAATCGGCTGTCTTGAAGAACGCTGCTTTCAACTCTGCTCGCAGAGCTACATCCTCGATGACATCATCCATCGCTTGCGTCATGCACATCATCCACTGATCGCGCTCCTCATCCCCAATGGAGAAAGGCATGTGGCGCTGACGCAAACGTGGATGGCCGAACTTTTCCACGAACAACTGCGGTCCACCCATCCAGCCGGAGAGGAACATGAAGAGTTTGTCTTCCGAGTTCTTTAGACTGATATGGTGCATCTGGCGGATACGGTGCGCCTCGGGCAACTCATCCATCAATTGATAGAAACGTTGCACCAAGGCGCGCACCTTTGGCTCACCGCCGATACGTTCGTAATGATTGCGTGTGTCGTTACTGATCTGCATCGTGCTACTCCGTAAAGAATCTATCTTTCATCTCTTCCAACCCGACACTGCTCAACACCTCTGCCAAGCGATCCGCCGCACGTTTGCGCGGCAGGTTCTTGTAGGTAGCGATGATGAGTTCATTCTTCATCGAGTGTTCCCAGCCCACTAGCTCAGTCACCGTGACTTGATAACCATGCGCCTCCAGTTGTAGGCAGCGCAACACATTGGTGAGGTGACTACCGAACTCGCGAGTATGGATAGGGTGGCGCCACAATTCGATGAGCGCATCCTTCGCAAGTTGCTTGCCCTTGTTCTTACGCAAGACGGCGGCCACTTCAGCCTGACAGCACGGAACCAGCACGATGTGTTTGGCTTGTTTCTTGAGTGCGAAGTGGATGGCATCGTCAGTGGCTGTGTTGCAGGCATGCAGTGCGGTCACCACATCGACTTGAGGTGGCAGCTTGTCCGACAGGGTCGATTCAGCGACCGATAGGTTCTCGAATGACATGCCACCAAAACCTAGCTGCTGCGCTAATTCGCGCGAATGTGTGACCAGCTCTTCGCGCGTCTCGATACCGTAGATGTGGGAAGTATCTTTCAGCGCCTTGAAGAACAGGTCGTACAGGATGAAGCCCAGATAGGACTTACCTGCACCGTGATCGACCAAGGTCAGCGCGCCTTTCTCCTTGCGCACCTCTTCCAGCAGCGGCTCGATGAACTGATACAGGTGATACACCTGCTTCAGTTTGCGGCGCGAGTCCTGATTCATCTTGCCGTCGCGCGTGAGGATGTGCAGCGCCTTTAGTAGCTCGATGGATTGTCCAGCACGTATCTCAGGATATTCTGGGGTGATTGTCTTTTTCATGCCCTACCTTAACCTTTATGTCTGACTCTTGGCAACGGTGCCAACACTTCCAATATCGATGTCGGGAGCGGCGGCAGTTGATCGCATATCTGTGCCGCCAACACTTCCCCCGCGATACCTGCTGTGAGTAGCCCGCGCGTACCGTGCGCCAAGCTACAGTAAAGTCCCCGCTCCACCTCGCCCACGAGTGGTGTCGAGCCTGGCGCAGAACAACGCACCGATGCTCTGCCTTGCAACTCATCTAGACTCACCTCCCCCAATGCTTGGTGCAATGCTGGCGCATATTCACTCAGGCTTGTCAGGTTGTCAGCATGGTCTGCGCTGCGTGTCTCTGACGATTCATCATCAAAAGCATGCGTCGCCCCCATGACATGCACCTCATCCACGGCAGGTGCGCAATAACCATCACCACACACCACCGACTGCAACGTTTGGCTCATCTCTGTTTGTGATACTAGGCTGATCTGCCCGCGCACTGGGATGAGGGGGAAATGTTCGAACTGCGCGAGTTTCTTGGCAGAGTGTGCACAACATACCAAAACGACATCCGCCTCGGCATTCCACACGAGGCCTTGGGCATCAACCCCATTCACACGCCAACCCGCCTTGGTATTCTCCAGACTCTGGGCATCATGCCCCAGCCGTCGATCGATGTGCTCATGTTCAACCAACGCCGCACATAGCTTTGGCGGCACGACCCAACCGCCAGCAGGGAACCACAACCCACCGAACCTCATCTCGACGCCCGCCAACTGCGATGCCTGTTCTGCATCCACGAACCGCATCAGATGTTCTGGCCACTCCAGCTCTGCCAAACGTGAGATGCGTTTGGTCTCGACTGGCTTGCAGGCCAGTTGAAGCAAGCCACATTCGGCGCGCACCTCACCATCTACGGGCAACACATCATCCATCAAGCCAAGTGCATGCCCATAAGCAGCTAGCACGAATCGATGCAAAGGATCGCCCCCTGCCCCGAAGCGGGCATGCAAGATGCCGCGCGGATTGCCCGATGCTGCACTGGCTAGTTCCGGAGCACGCTCGATGAGGGTGACATTGATGCCCCGCTGAACAAGTGCATGAGCAGCTGCGCAGCCAGCGATTCCACCGCCAATGACGATGGCGGTACTGGGCTTTTGTTTCTTGATAGCAACCTCAGTGGTGTGACACATCCGTCCGCATGTCATCTCGCGCTTACGCCCGAAACCTTCAACCTTCTCCACTTCAAATCCCGCTTGTTGCAAACCGCGCCGCACACCGCCTGCACTGGTGTACGTCGCCAAGGTGGCGCCATTACGCGAAGCGCGAGCGATGTTGGCAAGCACCGCGTCGCTCCACATCTCAGGGTTTTTGGCGGGCGAAAATCCATCAAGAAACCACGCATCCACACTGTGCGCTGGCAACTGCGGCAATGCCTCATCCACATCCGCGTACATCAAGGTCAATCGAACGCGCCCCTCGGCAAAGCTCCAGCGATTCCATCCCGGAACACGGCGATGCCAACGCGCCAACAGTCCATTAGCCAATGGATTTAACTCAGGCCACAACGCCAATGCCGCGCTGAGCTCGTCATCACTCAATGGAAATTTCTCGACGCTGAAGAAATCCAGAGTCGCCCCTACGGGTGCAGAGCGTTCGAACAACTGCCATGCACACAGAAAGTTCAACCCCGTACCAAAACCTGTCTCCCCAATACAAAAACTATCATCCGTAGACAATGCGGCGAAGCGTTCTTGCAACTGGTTACCCTGCAAAAACACGTGACGTTTCTCTTCCAGACCGGAGTCGGTCGAAAAGTACACATCGCCGAAGCGATCCGAATAGGGTTGTCCGTCTTTCCAGTCGAGCATATTCAATATCTACAAATGATTCCGGCGGGATAAACCCGCCGGAATCGTCACTACGTGAGCGCCAAGAACTTACTTAGCGGCTACGTCTTTTTCGCACTTCTTGATGGATGCCGCTTTAGCAGCACCAGCCAGTGGCTTGCCATCTTTGCTCACTGCTTTGTCAGCGCATGCGCCAGAAGCGACAGGAGCTGCTGAGTCTTTCTCACATTTCTTCACAAAAGCATTCTTGGCTGCACCAGCCAGCGGTTTACCGTTTTTACCAACCGCTTTGTCTTCGCAAGGTGTCGCGAATGCAGTGTTAGCAACGAACAATGAAACGATTGCAGCAACGATGAGACTACGCATATTGAATCTCCTCTTGGTTGATTTTGAACTTGGTGAACGATCGCTCACAGAATGAATTATATCCATTTTGCCTTTACCCCTTGCGATCTATAAAGTGCGGGCGAGTTCGCCCATATAATGGGCACCATCCCAAACCAACTATGGAGCCCAATGCCATGAAAAGTGTGTATAGCCCCCTGATACTCGCGACCCTGCTCTCACTTCCCCTTTGTGCCCAAGCGCTAGACGTCACCGCGAATACAGATTCTACGGTGTCTGATGCTCCCAACCAGATGGCCGCGAATCAACGCACAGCGCCCGGTCTGCACTGGGTATTGAACGCAGGACTGACTTATGGAGGCGACACCATCGGAAAGATCTCGTTTACGAACGGCTCTACGAGCAACATCAAAGCAGGATCACTCATGCAGTTCGGCATTGGCGGACTTTACCAATTCGACGACACCCCACTTGCGCTGATGTTCAGCGCCAACTATCACTTCGATAGCGTCACCGCGAAGAATGGTACGGCATCCTTCGATCGTTTTCCTATCGAAGTCTTGGCCTACTACACAGGCAAAGAGAAGTTCCGATTCGGAGGCGGCGTGCGCATCATCAACGGGGCAGAGCTAGCCTCCGACATCGGTGGCAACGACAAATACACCTTCGATGCCACCAAAGGATTGGTCGCCGAGATCGGCTATCAACTCGACCCACGTGGGTGGTTGAACTTCCGATTCGTATCAGATAAATATCAGGCCAAGACTGAAGTATGGAATGGCGTTACTTACTCACTCGCCGGTAGCGCCCCTACAAACGGTTCACACATGGGGGTGAATTTCACCTACGAGTTCTGATCAAAAAACCTGCGCAAGCCAGTTAAAGAACCTCTCGCCGCGCTCGATCAGGCTGATCACGATCTCGAACAGGATCAGCCCGATCACATACCACTCTAGCTTGTGCAGTTGTTTGTTGTCCCACACATCAGCTAAGGTCTGCGCCGTGTCTGAGATCAGTCCCAACTTCCTATCTAGCGCAGACTGACGTTCCTTCAGTTCGAACTCATCCTCTAGGGCAGCAAATAAGCCCTCGAGCTGCGGGTAGTCCCACAGTGTCTCGGGTCTATCCCCGATCTCAGCGCGCCCTACCATGCGATGCTCGATCAACAACATAGAGCCTATCTTCTGCAACAATTTCTTGGTATCGGCACTGACCTTGCCATGTGTCGCCAACTCTTGCGCCAGCGGTTCGATCTTGTCGAACTCTCCCGCAACTTTCTTTTCATACAAAGTCAGCACGAGGTTCTTGCTCAAGGCGTCTGCGATGAGTTGTAGCTTTTCCAAAGACACCACATCCAACGTCACCGCCCCGCTCTGCACACCGATGATGCTGCGTCCACTGTGTATCTCAAGCTCTTCCGTCTCGGGTACGGCATAGGCATTGGTCAACAAGGGTTTGAGTGACTCGATGAAGCACACCTCATCCATAGTGTGTACACCGAACAGCACCACCACACCATAACGGAACAGCACTGCGATGCCACCATTCGCATCGACTTGCAAGGTCAGCGGCGTAGTCGCTAGGCAATCCGCGATCTTGAACAGTTTCAGATCCAGACGGTCACCCAACAACAGCGCTCGCGCTTTCAGTTCTTGTCGGTCCTTCAGTTGCAATTCCATGTTGCGTCTCCTTATTGATTGCGGATGCTACTTAAAGCACGCATCCAACGCTCGCCCCAATGATGCAATCCCAGCCCCAATAAGATGCTCGCCGTGCCCAACCATACTTGCGGCAACACCGATTCAGCGTTCAGTGCATGGCCCAACAACAATGCCATCACCGGCGTGACGAGTGTGATGAGCGCGACCCGAGATGCATCGGTATGTTTGATGAGGTAGTAATACAAGGCGAAGCCCGCCACAGAACCGAACGTGCCGAGATATACCGTCGCCGCCACGGCACGTTCAGGCATCTCACTGGGCCAGTGGCCGTCTGCCAACAACCATGCGCCGCAAAACAAGGGCAACGCAACGACCAACGTGCCCAAGGTCATCGCCAAGGCCGAGCTGTCGTCCCCGATACGTTTGATCCAAACCAGCCCCAAGGATTGAGAAGCCATCGCCAACAATACCGCGATGACACCCAGCGCTGCTCCCTCGCCCAAGTCGAGTCCACCATGGAACACCAGCCACAATCCGATGACACCGAGTAGCATCCCGGCAAGTTTGTTTGGCGAGAACGACTCCTCCTTCAACCACACCATCGCCCCCAAACTGGTGACCAACGGTGATAGACCGAATAAGACTGCGATCATGCCGGAGGTGACGAACTGCGATGCCCAATAGGTCAACACCATCGCGATGAACATGCTCGAACCGCCCGCCAGATAGGCATGGAGCGCTTTGCGATGTAGCGGCAACCGCATGCGGAACACCGCCAACAGAAAGACGCACAGCAATACGCCGATGGTCATACGCGAGAACACCGCGAAGCTGAAACCGACACCCAGCGCACTCCACTTGATAGCAAGTGGAGTGGTAGACCAGATCAAGATGATGGAAACAAAAGCGAAGGGAACTGACATAGCGCTTGGATGATTTCTTGAGAGGTGCACATCATACCGCGCCATGGCTTCTGCTAAAGTATCGCCATGGCAAAACACACACTAGAACGCATCCTCCAATCACAAGGTTTTGGCACCCGTAAATGGTGTTCAAAGCTCGTCGAAGAAGGTGAAGTCAGCATCAACGGCGAGGTCGTCACCGATACCAAACTCTACCTCGAAACGAATGGATTGATCTTCACTATCTATGGCGAAGACTGGCTGTACCGCGAGCATCTTTATATCGCGCTGAACAAACCTGCCGATTACGAGTGCTCACGCAAACCCAGCCATCATCCTGGTGTGCTCTCCCTGCTGCCTGAGCAATTCGCCCTGCGCGATGTGCAACCTGTTGGTCGTCTTGACCATGACACCACGGGCTTGTTACTGATGTCGGACGATGGAAGCTTCATTCACGCGCAATCCTCGCCCAAGCGGCATATACCGAAAGTGTATGTCGCGACCACACACGATCCTGTGACGCCAGAACTCGTTTCGCAACTGCTGAAGGGCGTGAAATTGCATGACGAACCCGCTCCGCTCGCAGCTATCGTATGCAAGCCACTCGACACACATCGCTTGGAGATCGTGCTGGAACAAGGGAAGTATCATCAAGTCAAGCGCATGCTCGCTGCCGCCGGCAATCATTGCACAGCGCTGTGTCGCACCCAGATCGGGGATTTAAGACTGGATACACTCACCTTATCTGAAGGCGAATGGCGCTATCTGAACGAGGCCGAGCTCGCTTTGCTCACTCCCATCTCAGAGTAAATCACTCAAGCAAATGGTATGATGCGGGCCAGGTTTTTTCGGTCAGACTGCATTCGTCGTTACCTTGCAAGGTCTAAAGATGGGCCTATTGAACGCAACCATCACCATATTTGAGGGGAATCATCTTGAAATCATCCACACGTAATATCGCATTCACTGCATTCGCATTGATCAGCTTATTCACATTGAGCGGCTGCTTCGAAGAGAAAGCAAAAGAGACCACTGCTGCGCCAGCACCCGTCGTTGAGATCGCTCCTGTAGCATCCGCACCGGTCGCGGCTACGCCGGTCGCTGCACCAAAGCCAGTTGCAAAACCTAAACCAGTTGCCCCCAAAGCAGCTGCACCCGCTCCAGTCAAAGTCGTTTGCGACAACTGCGGTACAGTCGTTTCCATCAATGTGATCGAACAATCTGGGAAAGCTAGTGGCACTGGTGTTGTCGTCGGCGGCGCAATTGGTGGACTGCTTGGCAATCAAATGGCCGATTCCAAGAACAAAGAGCTGGCCACATTGGCTGGCGCAGTCGGCGGTGCAATCGCTGGCAATGCCATCGAAAAGAACATGAAGAAGACCACTGTCGTTGATGTGGCTGTGCAAATGGAAGTCAGTGGCGAAACTCGTATCTTGCGCCACACTGTCAATCCAAATGTCGTTGTAGGCGACAAAGTCAAAGTCGAAAACGACCTCGTTGTAAAGCAATAAAGCTACTTCACGGCAATAAAAAAACGGGGCTATCAAGCCCCGTTTTTATTTCCACCAAAAACAAGCTATTGGCTCGTCACGTAGCGGCAGTTCGTCTCGCGTATGAAGAACGTCGCGACCAATCCGATCACAGAGAAACCCAACAATATCCCGATACCGTATTGGTAATCGCTCAACGCCAAGGGTGCGATTCCAACACCTTGATGCGCACGGTCTATCGCCCATCCCACCAGCGGTTGCATGATGGCCGTACCGAGGAACCCACCGATGTTCACCACGCTGGTCGCCATGCCTGATAGTGCATGCGGATTCACCTCTTTCGCACACGCCCAACTCAAAGTGAAACTCGGCGCACACAACCCCATCAGCAAGAACAAGGCGTAGCTCAAACCTGAAGCGAGGCTCATTCCAAACAACATCGGCAACCAACACAGGCTATAGATCAAGGCACCGGCGATCATCAAGGGTTTTCGCTTACCCATGCGATCAGACAAGGTGCCGATGAAGAACGCACCGATAGCAAAACCCGCCAGCAACAGAGTCGTGTGGTCGGTCGCAGTCGCTCTATCCATGCCGTACACATCGCGCAGGAAAGGCACCGCCCACAAGCCCGCAAAGGCGAACAGCGAACCTGCGATGCCCATGTTCACCCACAGACCTGGCCATGTCGCACGGTTCTTTACAACGATGAGCAAGCCGTCATACCAATGGCCAGTGTGGAGCGGATGCGCCTCTTTGCCATCCAACTCGCGCATGCTGGGCAACCCAACTTCTGTTGGTTGGTTGCGCACCAACCACCAATCCAACGCGGCCAGCAACAATGAGAGAGCCCCAACTGCGACGAACACGGTGCGCCAAGAAACAAATCCCAGCGCCCATGCCAAGGGTGCTGCCGCAAGTAGCGAACCCACGTTACCCATCAAGATGGTCGCACCCGTCATGGTAGCGAAATGCCTATCGTGGAACCACGATGCGTTGAGCTTAAGCAAAGAGATGAATGTGACTGACACCCCAAGACCAACCAAGACGCGCCCGACCGAAGCCGCCGCAAGTGAGTCCGCCATGCCGAACATCATCGAGCCGATCCCTGCGATCAACCCACCTATCGCCACTACACGGCGCGGCCCCATCGTATCGACCAAGATGCCCGTCGGTATCTGCATGAGCATGTAGACGTAGAAATACGTCGCCGCCAATCCGCCTAACTCAGCACCGCTGGCATGGAAGGTCTGCTGTAAGTCACCCGAGATAGCTGCCGGTGCGAAGCGATGGAAGAACGACAACACATAGGCCAAACCAACGACGATGAACGCCGTCCAGCGTAGGCGTACAAGTTGACTGGCTTGATGCGGATTCAGCATGAGCTATTTATTGAGCCGTTGCGTCCGCGATCAATTTCTGCAACTCCCCCTGTTCGTACATGGACATCATGATGTCCGAACCACCGATCAGCTCACCTTTGAGATAGAGCTGAGGGAAAGTCGGAAAGTCGGCGTAGAACTTCAGATAGTTCCAAGCGCCTGCGTCTTCCAGCACATTCACCGCGACGTATTTGGTCACGCCACAGGCCTTCAACACTTGCGCCGCGCGGCCTGAGAATCCGCATTGCGGGAACTGTGGCGTGCCCTTCATGTACAGCACGATAGGATTCTCGGTGACGGTCTTTTTGATGGTGTCTAATGCGATCTGTTTTTCGTCCATTTTATTTCTCCAAAATTATTTGTTTGCCCATTGCGCTGGGGTGAGTGTCTTCATAGAGAGCGCATGTATCTTTTCCATCTTGTCGCCCAACA
>Ga0172379_10002410_pt1 | contig 33208 bp, 30 predicted proteins | sample GrowelOW334metaG_FD_119756 | JGI IMG/M metagenome (GOLD analysis project Ga0172379, IMG submission 119756) | Groundwater microbial communities from an aquifer near a municipal landfill in Southern Ontario, Canada - Groundwater well OW334 metaG | ecosystem: Environmental > Aquatic > Deep...
CACGCTCAAGCACTGGAGCACTCGTAATTTTTATTGGTACATCTAATTCTTTGGCCATAACCTTTGCAAGCGTAGTTTTTCCCAATCCCGGAGGACCAAAAAACAGCAGATGGTCAAGCGGCTCACCACGCATTTTACAGGCAGTCACATAAACTTTGAGCTTTTCTTTAATTAATCCCTGTCCCAAATATTCGTCAAAACATTTTGGTTCAAACGAGTACTGCTTATCGTCATGAGATTCCTGCAAACTTAGCAATTCAAATTGAGCTTCCAATATTGCCCCTTTGATTTTCCGGGTTTTGTTTATTTTTGTTTCTTAATATGTTTATTAGAATAAATCCGTTCCTCATTTTACAAGAAATTTGAGATAGAATGTAACAAAATTTGTAAAATTACTAAAATCGCTCTTTTATTTATTTTATGTTTTGTTAGAATGTAATAGTTCAAACATAAATAGTTGAACTACAAATCTTGATATTCATTGATATTATATGTATGGGTTGCTAGCTCAATTGGTAGAGCAACAGACTCTTAATCTGCAGGTTCAGGGTTCGAGTCCCTGGCGACCCACCACTTTGATTTAAACTCCATCTTCTTGCAAGAGTGGCGGAATTGGTAGACGCACTGGCCTTAGGAGCCAGCCCTCGAAAGAGGATGGGGGTTCGAGTCCCCCCTCTTGCACCAGTCTTCGCTCCTAAGGAGCTTCGTCCGGCAAGCCAGCCTTCGATAATATCCGCTCATCCCCTTTCATCATTTTAAACAAATAAAATATTCCCAAAATCAATCTTCTTGACTAAATGTCCACATTAGTTTTTATACTGAATGCAAAATTGAGAATCTCAAAAGCTTAAAAAAAGGGAAAGGACTTTGACATGCTTATAATAAAAAATAGTGTAGATACGCAGTCGGAGGTACAATCATGCCAAGGGGCAGAGACTGTAAAATTAGTTAATGTCCAAATTACACAGAACTCATCTCATTTGGCAAAAGCACAAATCGAAATCAGCAATCTTGTTACACATGCCGTGTATACCGAAATTATCAAGCTTTTCAAATGTCGACATCTTGATGGATTTTTACAAAAAGATGTACCGCTCGACTATTTGGAAGAAACTTATAATCAGGAAATTAAACAAAAGTTAAAGTCATACCTGTTCAGTCATATTGTAGTCGACAATTTGATTAACGAATTAATGGTCCAAAAAATTCCTTATTCCAATTATCCGCGACTGATGAATATAAAAACATCAAACGAAAATGATATTTCATTTTTTTTTGATTTGTCCCTAACAGAACCCGTCGACTTAAAAGAATGGAAAAATTTTGCATTCAAATCTCCAAAACGTAAACGCTACAAAGATCTTGATAAACAGGTAAAATTTTTTTTAGAAACACAAACCCACACAACCACACAAGCGCAAACAGGCACGGTAGAAGAATGTGACTGGGTGCACTTCAGTGCAACATTGCTTGACGAAAATCAAAAGCCAATATTTCAACAATTGACTAGCGATTTTTGGATAAAAATGCAAAAAAGTGAGCTCTCGAATAAATTTAAATCCACTTTTATTGGAAGAAAACAGGGTGATACATTCATTACAAATGAATTAAATTTTGAAGACCCATCGGATACAACTAACGGTGCCGACCCTATTTTTTTAATAATAATTAAATCAGTAGTCAAAGGGAAAACGTTATCACTGGAATTATTTAAACACACATTCAAACTTAAAAATAAAACTGATCTGCATAACAAAATCATGGAAGTTTTTTCGTATCGCAATGATGTATCACAACGCAAGACCATCATTGAAGAGGTATTTAACCTACTTTTAAGCAAACATAGATTTGAAATTCCCAAACATCTTGTCCTACGCAGACAAGAAGATATTCTTTTAAATTTAATGTCACAACCCGACTATCACGTCTATAAAGCCCAGAAAGATTTCCTCAAATGCATTGAATTACTGGCCGAAAAAAATCTAAAAGAAGAGACCATAATCGATCAAATAGCATACAAAGAGAACATAAAAGTAGACTTAATCGACATGCAGGACTATCTCAATCTTCTCAATAACAAACGAATGAACGAGTTTGCATACTTCAGACCAACACTTGAAAAAATTGAAGATTTACATTCGCCTTTAAATCAAAGCATTATCGTACACACCGCACTACGCGAAAAAACCTTAAATTACGTGATTTACAATTTGACAAAATAACAAACAAAGCTTTTGAGCCCCATCTCACCCTGATGATTCGTTACAGCAACCCGCTCATCCTACCTGCCCGCCACGTGTCGGCCATAGCTCGATAGAGCGACGGCTGGAACTCGTTTCAGGCCTGCCCGCCATAGCCTTGGCGACGGCTGGGATCCATGGATAAATAACATCCCTCCCCCTCATTACGCCTACAAAAAAAATTAACTCCACGCCTTGCAATAAAGCCTTTTATGCATTAAACTGTGCATTAGATAATAGTTTCGAAAATTTTTTCAGGAGTAAAACATGTCACTAACATATAGACCAAGCAAAAGAAAAAGAAAGCGTAAACACGGCTTTTTAAAGAGAATGGCAACTAAGGATGGACAGAAAATCATCCGTCGTCGCCGTGCAAAAGGCAGAAAAAAACTAGCCGTTTAATCGCAAATATTGCATGATAAATTTTAAAGATCTTTTCAGATTTTCTCAAAAAGAAGTTTCTTGTTTATTTAAAAATGCAACAATAAAATATTCTTGGCGGGGTTTGAAGTTATTACAAGCTCCGCTTGATTCTTTTGATTCGATTCACGAAGCTGACAAGTTGTTGTCAGAACATACTTCCAATAATAAATTTGGTAAGTTACTGATTATAACACCAGGAGCTAGCGGTAAGGCTCATCAACGCAACCTCTTTCGCCGCCGAGTAAAAGACATCTTTTATACAAATAAACTTTATCTTCATCCAACAAACTCAGTACTGATTGCGTACAAGAACGCAATGATCCATGATTTTGATCATCTTCAAGAATTTCTCCTCAAAAATATTCCGCCGCGAGTTAACAAAATCCAAAATAACGGCAAGTCTGCGACACCAAAACCTATCTTCACTGGCGCCTGCCCATGCAGCACCTGTGGTAAAAATTTTGCACAACCACTCAAACTTTGGCAACGTTTATTCATTGCAACGTTTGACGTCATTCGCCCTGTTTTTGGTCTTATCGGCGGAGCCTGCATTTATCCGGTTTCATGTTCTGATTATGCCAAACATATGATAGCAACAAAGCCATTCTATAAATCAATTCCTCTCGTTATTTTACGAGTTTTAAGCTGTAATCCTATAACCGCTCTTTTCTTTAGATGGAAAAAAAACAGGTAGATTAAATATATTATTCACAATTTATATATATCTTTACTTTTCATAACTCAATTAATTAAAGAATATTTAAGTTTAATTTTTTTTAAAAAGGAGAAAAATGGGAATAAAGTATTTAAGTTTATGTTTTTTATTACTGATGTGGAATGCAGATTTTTTGTATTCAATGACCTCCGCAAATCTTTTTTCTGGTATAACAAAAGAAACCGTGACCAAAGATAATGTTTTAGAAATTTTAACTGGAAAAACAGTTGATCAATTACAAGCCAATCATGAAAAGTTAATTGGTAATGTTTTGGAGTTATTAAAAAGAAGCCAAGGATTGCTTAATTACGGAACAAAGATTAAAAAAGAGCAGATGAAAGGCTTTCTTGAAATTTTTAAAGATTTCCAGTTTAAAAATGATCCTGAAATTATAGGGACTATAGATCCGGGATCACCTAAAAAAGAGAGCAGAGACCCTGAAGACAATAAGGGTTCTTTAAAAGATATTAAATTAAAATTTTCAGAATGGATTAATTTTTTGAATCAATATGCAACAACCTCTAAGACCGAAGGTGATTATTTCACATCAAATCCGGCAGCAGTTTACAATGAGTGGCAAGATGGTTTGAAAAGAGAAGAAAAAGAAAAAAAAATAGATGACTTTACAAAACAAATCAAATCTGCAGAAGAAAAATGGGAACAAATTTTTGGAAACAAGAAATATGATCTTTTTTTTGATTTTATTAGAGATGATCTTCGAAAATTAAATGATTTCAGAGCAAATATCGAAGATACTGAAGTCCTAAAAAAATTATTTTTACTTTATGCCAAAATAGAGCAAGCATGGTCCGGAGAAATATCAGACAAATTAAAATTATCAGAAGAAAAATCCGAGCCTAAAGTTGAGGAAGGATCTACTGCAGAGCTTATCTCGGGATTTATTAGTTCTTTAGAAAATAAAATAACATCTGGAGAAGCCGACAAAATACGAGATGACCTCAAGAAGAAAGCCGAGGAAGAGCGGAAAAAGAAAGATGACGACGAACAGCAAAAGAAAGATGCCGAAGATAAAGAAGCAGAACGTAAAGCAAAAGAAGAAGCTGATGAAGCCAAGAAGAAAGACGCAGAAGAACGCATAAAAAAAGAACAATATGAAGCTGCAGCAACAAAAATTCAAAAGCTATATCGCGATCATGCCGCAAGAAAAAAGCTTGCTGAAGCTAAAGCTGAAGCCAAGAAGAAAGCATTAGAACAACAAAAGAAAGATGACGAAGCTAAAGAAGAAGCCAGAATCAAAGAAGAAGAGCGTAAAGCCAAAGAAGATGCCGAAGTATTAAAGCAACAACGAGAAAAAGAGGCCCTTGAAAAAGAGGAAGCCAAAATCAAAGAAGAAGCAGAGGCAAAGAAGAAAGCCGACGAAGCAAAAGAAGAAGAGAAAAAATCACCAACTTTAGAACATAAAACAAAACAGCGAGCTCATCAAAAAAAACGTAAACCAACACAATCAGGAAAAATATACCAACAACAAAAACAAGCACTCGAAGAAAAACAACTCGAACATCAAAAAAAGGTTGAAACTTTATCAGATTTAATAAATTTGGCAGAAGCTAAAATATCAACATCGGAAGGAGAAATTCCAACCTTCCAAGCTATTAAAGATGATAAACTTACGCAAGAACAGCTCGACACACTTAAAAAGGAACTTGAGTCAAAAATAAATGAGTCAAACCAATATACTGATCTTGGCAATTTAATTGAGGATCTCTACAAAACAGACAAAACGTTGGAAAGTAAAATTGGCATATTAACTGAAATTCTTAACAAACTATTCCCAAATTTAGAAAACATAAAACAATTTATCTCTAAAATTCTCAAGTCCTTAAAATTAGAATCTCAAGAATGCATTGATAGAATTTGTAGCTTAGTCGAATCAGCAAAAGTTGGGCAAGGCATTTTCAACGTAAAACTATATGATAAAAAAATACCCAAAGCCACACAAGAAAGCATACCCGAATTTAAAACCAAAATTATATCTTTATCCAATAGACTTATTGAACCAGTCGATGCGACAACAATTCAAACAGCAATAGATAAAGTAGAAAATCAAAAGTTTAAACATATAGAACAGGCTTTTTTAAATTTAAATTACACACCCGCTGAACGCCAAACAAATCCAAAATTGGATATTATAATCAAGGCAAAAGAAACTAGAACACAAAAAACTAAATTTGAGCAAGATAAAAAAGCACAAGACGCAGCAGAAGCAGCCGCAGCTGAGGCAAAAGCAGCGCAAGAAAAAAAACTTTCTGCAGCTGCAGAAAAAAAGCAGGGTGAAGAAGCAGCTAAAGCAAAAATAAAACAAGATTGGGATTCGGAAATAGCCAAAATCCAAAAAATCTCACCCGAAACCATACAAATCGCAGATTTGGATTTTATAAAAGAAGATAAATATAAAGGGTTAAATTTCGACACAAACTCAAGCAGCTTGATACTAAAATTCATACAAAGTTTTTGTAAACAACTGGATCAAAAGAACGATGAATATCTTGAAAAATTAAGCGATCTATTAATAAAAATAAAAAATAAAAAATGTTTTGATAAAGATTCGCAACAACAAAAAGATTTTAATCTTTGTAATCAATACGTAAACACATGGAATATTTTTAATAAAATATTCCAGAAAAGAAATATATCCGTCGAAAACGTTCGATTGTCCGGCACACAACTTACAAAAGCTCAAGCATATACTTTAAAACAGTCAGTTGACACTAACATTTCTGAAATAAAGGGTTATGCCGACGAACTAAAAGATCCTAAAAAATACCCAATTTTAGGCGATTTATTTTTAGGCGATTTATTAAAAAAAATGATAGAAGAAAATATAGTAGCCTCTGCGAATCTACAAATAATTTATACCATTCTATTCAATGTTTTAGACAACAATTATAAGAAATTTATAGCCACAATAAAAAGCGTTTTGGAAACTGCTAAACAAAAAACTCCACAAAAAACCGGCACCGGAACACAACCAAAACCTCATGAATCTCCAGCCCCCACGGCATTAAAACAAAAATTTGGACTATTAAAACAAAATCTTGAAAAGTTAAAGACAAAATTATCACAGTTATCACAGAAGTTGGGACAGCTAAAAACAAACTTACCAAGAAAATAGAAGGAATGTTGGATGAATAAAAAATTGCTGAAACCAATCACACTCACACTTTTTTTAATATCAAGTTTTGGTGCGATACAAAACTTACTTAAAATAAATAATCTTCAAAATTTGAATGCGCAGGGAACACCACCTCCTCCTCCCCCACCACCAATGCCAGGGAAAGGTGGTCTGCCGCCAATGCCAGGGAAAGGCGGAATTTTAAAAAGATCAATATTAATAAAAATTGCAAAAAACGACGATCTTAAAAACGAAAAACAAAAAGTAATTACGGAATTACAAAATGTAACTAAAGCTAAAAGTTTTTTTGCGTTATTGAGCGCTGATGACAATTTTGAAAATATACGCCAATTTTTGGATTCTAATGGCTTTGGTATTGGGACGGAAACAAGAGATGCATTTGAGCAAAAAGTTAAAGAAAAAATAGAGGAATCCCCTGATCAACAAGTTAAACCTAAAAAGCCTTCAACTCATGGCGGGCAGCAAATGGCTTCTGGAGAGGGGATTATCTTACAACGACTTATCAGTTATTTAAACTCACCTCTCATTGTAAGAGATATATCTGATACTACACAAATTCAAAATATCCTTGATTTAGACGTAATAAAAAATTTAGAAACTCAAACAGATCCAATTTCCCTGGGAAAAGCATCTTTCGCAAAAGCCAGTATATCTGCAGTAAAAGCTGCGCTAGAAAATCGAATAAAAGAATTAGAACAAGAGGAATTGGCGCAAGAGGCAGAAAAACGTAGGTATAATGAAATTGGTAAATCAATAAATCAAAATGCAACTCAACTAAAAACTCTATACCCTGATAATATTGATGATTTTGTTGCTGCATTTAAAATTCCAGATGCTATTCAACCTAACTTAACGACTGAAGAAAAGAAAGATATTATTACCAAATCGTGGTTAAGATACACCGGTTTTCAAAATAAAAAGCCTTATGAATCAAAAAATAAGGCCATTTTCTATGTAATCCAATTTAAAATCTATGAATTCGATAAAAAAGAATTAAATACGCAATTTAATAAAAATGCAGGCACTAGCAATTTTGATTATTATTCTGCCTTCTTCCCAGGAAGTACTAATTTAGAAAAACAATTTGCAACCATAAAAACCGAACTAAACAAAATAATCGCCGCAGTAAATGATATAAATACTGTGTTAGATTTTTGGACAAATTTAAAACTTTCACAAAGTAGAACTGATCTAGAAAAACAACTTCCACAAGATATGATTAACAGATTAAAAGACATCATGACAGAAGCATTTTTGAAAAATAAAATTACCGATGCAAACAAAGAGGATATTAAACCAATTATTCAAGCTTTATTCAAAGATAGTGATATTTCTGACTCGCTAAAAACAAAACTTGGAATTAAAAAAACAATAAAAATAGGTGGTACAAAAACACCTTCAGAGCAAATTCAAAAATTACAAACTAAATTTTTAAACATAACCAACATTAGTAAACTATCGGTTATGCAAAACGCTGAACTAAGTCATGTTCAAAAAATGTCTAGTTTACTTACAGAGCTACAACTTTCAGGAAAGCCCACACAAGAACAAATCTTTGACGCAATAAAAGCCTACAAAACACCAGAACCTGGCGCCCCAGATACACACCCAAAACCTGTATATGGTACTCCTCCACCAATGCCCGCAAGACCTCTCAATCAACAACTTAAAACACTAAAAACTAATTTAACTCAACTAAAAGGCAAGCTGACAACCTTGAATACAAAACTAACAGCACTGAAAATAACGTTGCATTGAAAATTCTTTAGTTTATTTAATTGCTAAGTTTTGGCCGGAGGATGTAAAAGTCCTCCGGCTTTTTTGTTTCATGGCGAATGGTAGAAACCGATAAACGGGTGGGCAGGCCTACGAACATCATTTCAGAATAAAAAGATGCACAAATCTTGTAAAAACGACCATAATTTCACTAAATTTGCACTAATTAATGGGCCTTTCAATGGGCCTTTGAGTTATTTATCCATAATGTCATACTGATAACGTGGAGGTAATTTCAGATTAAATCAAAAACATAAGGAATAACGCGATGCTTCTCAAAAAATTGTTTAATATAAAAACAATGCTTTATATTAATGCACTTGCATTCTGTTTAATAAATTTTTCATTAATACAGGCAACTGTCATCGATCTGGAAACAATGCGCTTGGGTAAAGATATCATTATCTTGGCCAAAGATCAGCACCACGTTGATGACTCTCAAGAAATCTGGCAAGCCGGAGCACTTTTATTATCAGCAATAGATGAACACAAACCTGCCGACCTTATTTTGGTTGAAAAAAATGATATCACAAAATATTGGGACAACTTACCTGACGATACTCTTGATATGTCTCCACAAGTTATGCACAACTCATGGATACAAAATCTTGTATCTTTCTTAAATACGAAAAATTATGCGGCTAAAGCGCAATGTCTAAGCATGCTTCAATCTACTCTTGAATCCACAATGCCAAATCACAGCACCAAACTTAGCGTTCTCAATCTTTTTTATGATGCTTATGCAAATTTTATAGCATCTCAAGCAGCTGATAGCACACTTGTAAAACCATTGTCCGTTGATCATAGGAATGCTTCTGTTGTTGTATTTTTATGCGCATCTACATACGGTGAATTCTTTAGGGCTGACATCCAACAATGGAATGAACAAAAAACATTACCAAACATCATGTTAATTTCTGATGCTATCACAAAAGATTTAAAAAAACTTCCCCAAATTCCTCTAGGTAATCTTCAGGGCGAACAAAACCGTATAAACCAATTTATAAAAAATTTAAAATGCACTTTTTCAAATAATGTTGAATTAGCTAAAAAGCTCGATTCGGAATACGCCGATCACCAAAAGGAAACATTACATGTCTTGAAAGCTTTTGCCTATTTGCACGACCTCGAACTACTGAAAAGCGTATCCTATGATGAACTTAAAGCCAGACTTAGAGACGATTTTTTCAATCAAAACGAAAATTCTGTCATTCAAAACATAGTGCCGGAATCAATTCCCAATATATTAATTGACAGTATAAATCATCAAACTCAGTATCTTCTGGAACAACTTGCTCTCCCTCAAACACGCCTAAGACAAAAAGAGATCGCTTCGTTTCTGCAAAAAAGATATATATTATTCATAACACTTAACTTTGACTCATTTCCAAGCACGGCTCAAATGGTCGACCTTGAAAGCATTCAACAGATAGTGAATTGCGTAAACATGCCACACGATAAACCAAAGAAAATTCTGGTGCTTTGCGGAGAGGCGCATGCAATCGAAATAGTCGAGATGCTTGAGATGCTTGGCGCAGAATCAGTTGATCAAACAGAAATCATAGATGACGTACTTCGATGGACAAATGGTTCAGAAGACGATGAAGAAGCTATGAACGATGGAATAGAAGATGCCCAGCCTGAAAAAAGCTCTGCCGGCGCTTTTGAATTATGCAGACCAATTAATGAAAAACTTTTAACGCTGTATTAAATAGTTATTAAATTTACAAAATAGAGCCTCAGTTTTTAAGCTGAGGCTCTATTTTGTAGACTATTTTAAATAATTGGTAATCCAAAATTATTAGCTGTTATGAACTAAAACTCTAATGAGATATGTAAAAAATTTTGGTATACTTTGGATCATTTTACAAATTTTATTGTCAAAGCTGTAACATTTATAAAAAGAATAATAAATAACCATGAGAATAAGAACACACTCTAACCCTCTTTCATGTACACAACATTTTGAAAAGCTTGATGTAGCAAAAATTCGCCCGGAATTAACAGAATTCAATGGGAAAATTGATTTTGAAATAGGCTTTGGACAAAGCGTATTCATCCGCAATCTTGCAAAAACGCACACGGATAGACTAGTAGTTGGAATTGATGTACGCAAGAAAACGGTTGAAGTAATGCAAGAAAGAGTCGCTGCTGACAATATCAAAAACATACATCTGGCATTTGGGAATGGCAGTGTCTGCTTGGCAGAGATGTTTGAAAATCGCAGCTTAGACAACATTTATATTTTCCATCCGGACCCTTGGCTCAAACGCAGGCATCTTAAACGTAGGCTTGTGAATCCTGATCTACTAATTACCGCACAACAAAAGCTCAAAATCGGCGGCAGAATATATGTTTCAACTGATGTTGAAGCGCTGTGGATCGAGATGCACAAAACATTCAAAGAAAACCCAAATTTCACCGAAGTCGAAGACCCCGATTTTTGGACAAATTATTATCAAAACAGATGGGATGATATAAGCAAAGAGAAGGGTCGCCAAACCTATTTTGGAACTTTTGAGCTACGTGAAAAGTAAATTTAAAAGCCTAAATTTTAACGAACACCGGTTTGCGGTTTTCAAAATAAGTTACATACTTAAAACCAATTTCTGAAAGTCGCTTTATAACAGGTCCAAAATTTTCGCCCACCCTGCTCGCATCATGAGCATCCGAACCAATTGTGATTATCTCTCCGCCAAGTTCTTTGTATCTGGCAATAGAATCAAAGTCAGGATGAGTAAAACCAAGTTTATAAAAATAACCGGCAGTGTTAACTTCGATCCCCTTACCCTTCTGAATAACTTTTTTAAAAATCATGTCTAAAAGCTCGCTGTAATCAGCATATTTTAACGACTTGTCCGGATAAGACACATACCTACAAATATATCCAATGTGACCGACAACATCAAAATCATCAAACTTATCTACTGATTCGTAAATGGCTTGCAAATATCTGGTAAACACTTGTTTTTTTGGTTGCCCTTCATGAAAGGCTTTGTGGCACAGATCAATTTTATCTACAACGTGAACAGAAAGAATCACAAAATCAAAATCGTAACTTTTGACAATTTCACTTGCCTGTTTAACAATTTGCGGCTGAAAACCAAGCTCAAGCCCTTTCAAAATTTTGGCACCCGTTCCAAACTCATTTCGTATGTTATCTAAAAATTTTGAACGTGCAGCAAAATCAAATGTATATTCATACTTAGACTCTCCATTTTCTGCTTTTGGATAATCAAGATCAAGGTGATCGGTGAAAGTTAGGCCACCCAACCCCGAATTTATTGCACTCAAAACGCCGTCTTTGGCGGGCATTTGGCTATCAATAGAAAAAGAAGAATGGGTATGACAATCAACAATGGATTTTAAATAATTAATAGAATTCATAATGAAACTTTCTTATCCTAAATTTTTACTGCCCCAAGCTTTTGCTCTTTCTATAAGCTCAACAATAAAACCATACTTAAAATCTGAATAAGCAAACAATGTTGTATGGCCTAGGCTTATTGCCTGTTCTTTGACCTGAATATACTTTTTTGCTTCGTCCGGATGAGAACTAAGATACTCCCTAACCATTAAATTATCACGCCATAAATCGCCGTTGTGCCTGACAACCGCCAGATTAAAACTTTGTTCACCTCTTTTTCTTAGATAAAATCTTTGGTTTGTCCAGGCTTTTCCAATGTAAACATAGCCCAATTGTTGTAAATCACTCTTCTCTTGATCGGAAATATAAAACTCGGAAACCCCTACTAAAATATCAACAACAGGCTTAGCAGTCATCCCAGGAACAGAAGTACTTCCATAATGGTTTATGGCAACTAATCGTGAAGCATCAAAAACTTTTTTAATATTTTCAGATTCTTGCTCAAATAACTCGGGCCACATGGGATTATATGGAACAATCGTTATTTCTTCGTCAGTTACTTTCATAATACTTTCACACTGAAATTAAACCAGACTCTCTTTGATTTATCCCGAATATAAAATATACTTAATTATAAGATTTATTCAAAAATTTAAACTTAGTATAAAAAACGATCAAAATATGGGCATTGCAATATCATGACAAACTCACAGTATTCTATCAGAGCCTTAACAGAACAGGACTTTCAGACCATGTTTCAATGGCTGCAAAACCCTCATGTTTCTTGGTGGTGGCAGGTAGGCACACAATGGCCGAAATTTGTAGAAAAATACAGACAGCACATCGAATGCGATTATATATTTCCATTTATTATGCAAGTCGATGGTAATGCTATTGGTTACATTCAATATTATTATACAAGCATGGTAGATATCAGCTGGGTAAACGAAATATCTGACAAACCGAAAAGTACTGTCGGAATTGATATTTTCATTGGAAATCCTGAATATTTTGCCAAAGGCTATGGCACAATTTTTATGAAAATGTTTATCGAAGAGTTGTGGAAGCAATCAGAGATAAAAAAAATCATAGTCGATCCGCAACCGGAAAATCTTCAGGCTATTCATTGTTTTAAAAAACTTGGGTTTACAGAAATTCGAAAAGTAACACACCCCGAGGGTGATGAAATATTTTATATGGAATTGGATAGACCAGCCTAACGCTGATTTTTTGGTATATACTCAAAACCTCTGATAAATTTAAAATCCGGTGTGAAGACATCAAATATTCTTGCCCTTAGTTGAGCAGATTCTTCCGGATCATCTTGTTGTTCAAGTCTAAGCTTAAGATAGATTTTCAAAGATCCTTCACTCCCAGCTATGTAAATAAGATCATTAATTTTATAATTAAAACGCGGTTCTGATGAAGTCCAAGCAATTTTAGAAATAAATTCAGCATAATAATCATTAATTGCATCAATAAATGAATCCAATATTTCACTTCTTTTTATCGGATTACTTTCATAAAAAATTGGTACATAAACAACAATCACTGGGAAATTTTGACTTGTTACTGCAGAAAAAAGATTAGGATCAACTACTTTAAATAATTTTATACTGCGTAATTTTGGATCTTTATATAATATTTTAAAAAAATGGCTAATAAATGATATGAGATACTCTGGTTTTACTTGTAGATGAATTTTAAACTTGCAACCCATAATTTTGATGGCTTCGCGTCTTTCTAGCTCATTGTCGGAATAAAAGGCCCTTTCATATACCCTGTTGGGAACCCGAATTTGCGACTCAATCTGCGCCCATCTTGGATTTTTTAAATCTGGCCATACATCAGAAAAAAAGCATGCCACTTCTCCACCATTTTTTTCTAGAAAGTCCTGAACTGCAGAGTCGTATAACTTATTGTCATCATCTGAAAATAATGTTTTTTCAAAGTGATAACAAAAATCACTTGCCCCTTCGCGCTCAAAACAGACAAAGTTACCGTCATCTACAAAAAATATCCCCGGTTTTTTGCTTGGTTCGAGAATTTTTAAAAAATTTTCCGTACTATACTCGATTAAGTCAAGCGACTTGTAGGTAAGACCTTCATCGCGTGCCATTGAGCTTAATGACTTAAATATTAAAAGCAAAAAAATGCTTATTTTGACAAATTTCATATTCCCCCACTTAATTTATGTTTTCTTTAAATATCGTTCTTATCTCTTATAAACTTACGAAAAATTTTAGTTTTTGTAAAAAGGGCTGTTATATGATATTCTCTTATTAATTAATTTTAAGAGGATTCTCATGCAAATTCATCCACTCGAAGTCAAAAATTTAACGAAAACATTTCATTCCGAAAAGTTTTTATTTCAAAACAAAAAAAGCGAATTTACCGCTGTAAATGACATATCTTTTATCCTAAAAAAGGGCGAATTTCTAGGCTTTTTGGGCCCAAACGGAGCCGGAAAAACAACTACAATACAAATGCTTCTCAATTTATTAACTTCAACATCCGGATCAATACAATTTTTTGGCAAAGATCCACTAAAAGACAGAAGCGTAATGCAAGATATTTCATATGCAAGTGGATATATGAAACTTCCAAGCTCACTAACAGTACAGCAAGCTTTATTAATGTACGGAATGCTTTACAACATGAACATGTCCGTACTCAAAGATAAAATAGATCTTTTTTTGAATCTATTTAACTTAAAACACTTATCACAACGCAAGGTTACCACCCTTTCGGCCGGACAAACCACAGCGGTTCTACTTGCACGAGCATTTCTGGTTGATCCAAAAATTGTTTTACTTGATGAACCAACAGCAGCGCTTGATCCCGAAAGTGCCTGTAGAATCAGAGATTTTATTAAAACTGAGAACAAAAAAAATGGTGTCTCAATTCTTTTTACATCCCACAATATGCCGGAAGTTGCAGAGCTGTGCGACAGAATTTTGGTTTTAAAAGACGGGAAAATCGTCGCAGATAACACTCCTGAATACTTGGTCTCAACAGTTTGCATAACACACGTTCAGTTGATTATTGGTGATGGAATGAAACGTACAATTGCATATGCCTTAGAAAATAAACTCGAACATAAAGTTGAGGACAGGCTCATTGAGATCAAAATTGATGAACACAAAATCTCTGAGCTACTTTCAGGCCTTGCCAATAAAAACGTCAGCTACACGCAGATATCAATTGAAAAACCAACACTCGAAGATTACTTTTTGACACTAGTAAAAAATCGCTGATTATTAAAGGACCATTAATATGAATTTCAAAATTAAACGTGTTTTTGCCGTTGTCATGCGCCACTTACTGTTAATGAAAAATCCGTTTGAACTGACAAGCCATCTTTATTGGGTTTTAATGGATGTGGTAATTTTTGGTTTTTTAGTTCAATCAATGAATAGACAGGGAAACAACTCTTTAAATATTGCTACAATATGCATTCTTACAAATTTGGCAGTTTGTTATGTTTTCGCGCGCGGAGCCGTAAGCCTGGCATCAACCCTTTTAAAAGATCTGTCTGATTTAAGTTTTGTAGGACTTATGGCAACGCCCATAACAACTGCCGAATGGATTTTTTCCCAGATAATTGTGGCAGCAGTCTCTTCCGGAATAAGCTTTTTAATGGGATTTGTATGCATAGGAATTTTTTTTAGATTTAATGTATTCTCGTCAGGGCTTGTTTTAATCCCTGCAATAATTTCTTTACTAATATCAAGCTGGACACTTGGAATTTTTATGCTTTCGCTTGTAATAGTTTTTGGGAAAAAATCATCATCTAGCATTCATACTGTTCCATGGCTTTTTCTCCCTTTTAGTGGTGTTTTTTACTCAGTAGCCATTCTTCCGGCATACTGCCAAAAGATAGCATCATGGCTACCTATGTTTTACATCTTTGACGGATTAACCCAGTATATTAAAAATGGACAAAGTATAAGTTTGGCTTTATTAAAAAGCACGGGACTGAATTTAATTTATTTCACAGTGGCAATTACCCTTTTTATGATAATGTTTAAACGACGAAAAAATATTGGTTTAACCCGACTTGAACTGGAAAGCTAATCGCAACAAAGAGGGCTTTTCATGGTTTTCAAGAAATTTTCACGCATAAACACCCTAGCTGTTATACCATTCTGTGTAATTAATGTGCCAAACTTGCCCGCTCGTGGTGAGTGTTTTTTGCAGGCCGCACCCTTCGATATACCTCGCAGAGCTCGGCACTCAGGGCGAGCGGCCAAAAAAAACGTATCGAACCATGCGGGCATAATATTTACTTTGAATGGTATTATATTATTTTTATTATTCTTCAACGCATATTCTCTGAATGCAAATCTTGTTGAAATAAAAAAAATAAATCCAACAATCAAACTCGATATTCGATACGCAACAACAAATAATTTTACAGGCAAAATTATTTATCCATCTGCACGGTGTTTTCTTGAAGAAGAGGTAACCAAGGCGCTTGATGCAGTACAAAAAGAACTAAATTCAATTGGTTATGGACTAAAAATATTTGATGGGTACAGACCACTTTCAGTGCAAAAAATATTCTGGAATATATACCCTGATGAAAAATATGTAGCAAATCCAACCAAAGGATCCAAACACAACCGCGGAACAGCTGTTGATTTGACTTTGATTGATACCAAATCAGGAAAAGAACTAAAAATGCCATCTGAATTCGATGAATTCTCTTCACATGCAAACCGTAATTATGCAAAAATGAACGACAAAGCAGCTAAACACAACTGCAAGCTACTCGAATTTGTTATGAAAAAGCATGGTTTTATAGGTCTTACTAGCGAATGGTGGCATTTTGACTACAAAAATTGGAAAAAATACCCGATTCAGGATGTTTCATTTACAGAGCTAAAAACCCAAAATCCGCTAGTTAACAATTCTAATTAACGCCAGTTCGATAATTAGAAATCTACTTGTATTTTCGACTGGGACATTGCTTACGACGTGTACTTTTGTCATCCTGAACTTGATTCAGGATCTCTTTATTCAAGGCTTGAAGATCAAAAAAAGCTTGTATTTGTGAAATTTATTAATTTTATGGGTACTGAAATAAGGGATTTTATTTCATTTATATAGATCCTGAATCAAGTTCAGGATGACAAAAATACAATTCAAAGGCCTCTCTCCGTAAGTGTTTTAAAACTTTGTTGAATTATCGAGTTCGCGTTAATTAGATAGACAATTTTTAACCTTAAGTTTTCAGGCTGAAATCTTTTTAATCAATTCAATGCAAAATCCTGGGTTTTATATCAAAAAACGCCTCCAACAAACCATAAGAAGTCGTCCTGACCCTTTTGCACATTGCTAAAATATTCGCTATTATTAATAATAGAATTAAATAAAATTTATATTTTTATGGAGGTTATATCATGAAAAAAAGTTTATTATTAACGCTTTTGACGTTAACTGCATTTCAGGTTTCAAGTAAAGTTTACACTATGAAACAAGACCAGGACGAAACTTCGAAAAAACGAGATCGTGAGGATCAGTCAAGAGAAGGGAAAGCCCCTGATGCAACACGAAGTAAACAAGATGCACCCAAAGGCGCCGAAGGCCAAGACCCTGAAGGTGCTGCACAGATAGCAGTGCCGGCAGCCGCCGCTGCAAGTGCCGAAGCCGCAGAAAATCGATGTGGAATTTGTTTTAATGATTTTGGGTCAAAAAATGAAGCTGGACAAGTTGTTACACAAATAAAACTTCCTTGTTGTAGTTATACAATTTGTGAAAAATGCTTAGAAGACGCCTTAAAAACTCGTCCCGTCTGTCCTCAATGCAGTGAACCAATTTCAAATCTAAAAATGCTTAAAGACAAAATAGTTGTTGCAATGATGCAGCGAAAAATTAAGGAAAAGAAAGACAGAATCAAAAAAGAACACGAAGAAGCAAGAGGACGTGAAAAAAGGGAACAAGAGACTGCTCGAATACAAGAGCAAATCAGAAAATTTTCTTCCGGAGAGGATATTACGGCATATGTTGATGTTCCCGGAGATACTTTAGTAAATGTTTCATTCATATTAAAATTAAGAAACGCAGATGACGAAGGACTCACAGTCTCTACTCAGCTACCTATACTACATTTTTTAGCCAAGGGTGGACCTGATGGACACGATGAATTTAAAGACGCTTTTGAACTTGTAAAATATTTTGTAGAAGAAAAGCATGCCAATATTAATCAAAAAGTAAGAGTTCCGGATCAAACCAAACGCTTTTATGGGAGAGGTGTTTTTGGAATAGATGAATTTTTTAGAATAAATCCTTTCCAAGAAGATAATTTCGTAGAATTAACCCCATTGGAAATTGCTGAAGTATACGGAAATCACAGTATTGCTGCATATCTGCGTGGTAAGATTGCAGAACAGCAAGCAGCTCAAGCTCGCGAAGCTGCCGAACGACACGCACCACCTGAGAAATGTGCTATACAATAATTATTGATTAGCTCAATTATATTTATATATTTATGGAGGTTATATCATGAAAAAGAGTTTATTAGTTGCTTCTGCATTTTTTTTAATCACTTCGGTGATAAATGAAAACGCATTTGGAATGGAAAAAAAAGAAGAAGAATCAAAAAAACGTCATACCTCTGTTGGCAAACCAACTCCGAGTGCAAAGCCAGAAAAACGTCGAAAAAGTCAAGAAGACACAGCTGAAGACACTGTTGTTGTTGATGATCATCAACAAATTGCAACCAATTTTGCATTAATAGGACAGCTGGCCAGACAAATGCAAGTAAACCAGACGCCAGAAGACGCCGCGTTATTGGCAGCAGCACCGGCAGTAGAACAAGCTAGCTCCTCAGCGCCCAAACCAGAAAAAATGGAAATAGAAAAAACAGCAAGAGAATCTGAATTAACCGATTCGTTGCGACAAGCACTTACTCCTATTTTAGGAGTAAAATTTCACGTAATAGAGTTGCAACTTGAAGATCTATGCGAAGGCCAAAAGGGAATAAAGACAAGCCAAAAAAGATTAGAATCAGGCCAAACAAGAGTTGAAGCAGCAATCGAAAGAATATCTACAAATCAAGCAGCAGCAAGGCTACAATTAACAAGACTTGAAGATGCAACACAACAAAACAATGTTCTTATTGTAGCTGTTAGAGGAAATGTTACTGAGATAAATCGACAAATCACTGACCTAACCCAACGCACTACTGAAATTGGCCGACAACTTACACAACTCGATGGACGCGTAAGAACTGAATCCGAACGATCTGCAACCGAGCATCAAGACCTTCGCAGACACATTGATCAACTTGTTAGAGTAACAAGTGGAGCTCCAATAACGTTACTTTTATTTGTTGCAGCGGCAACAGGAGTCCCATTATATTTGCTACAAGGAATAATTACAGCGGGAATTGGAACAACAGTAACGGTTTTGGCAACAAATCAAGCATACCCAATTTGCTTACAAATAGCCCAAAACCCCGCAATTCAATTTATCTGGCGTCACATTAACATCAGAAGAGCCCATGCTGAAGAAGCACAGGCACAGCAAGCCCCAGCACCAGTAGCCCCCCCAGCAGCCGCACCAGTTGAACAAGCTCAAGATCAGCATCAAGCACCAGTGGCTCCTGCAGAACAACATCACTGTGAAATAATGTAATTATTTTAATAGTTATCGATTAATAATTTTTGCAAGACAGGGATAAATGGAATATTCATTCCGTTTATCCCTGTCTTATTTTATAGACCCTATTTTGATAGGCTTCTAGAGAAAAATTTCACACAACTCTCTACTTTTTAATAAACTTTGGCTACGCTAGGTAAAAGACAATGCTTTACAACAATTTTTCAATAAATATTTAAATATAATTGGATAGAATATGAACTTTTTATCAACGTATTTAGCTTGGCGTTACCTGTGGTTCAAAGGCAAAGACAAAAACATAGCCTTCATGATCAAGATTTGTTTTTTAGGAATACTGATTGGAACATTTTCATTAATGCTTACATTGATTATTACAAATGGATTTGAAAAAGTTATACATGAAAAAATGCAGGGCATAAATTCACAAGTTATTGTATCAAGCCAAGGAAACAGGCTTGAATACAATGGGATAAGAAATTTGCTTTTGACAGAATTCAAACAAGACATTCAGGCTGTTAGTGCACGTGCAATCAAACAAGCACTAATTGATCATAACAAAAAACAATCTGTTATATTTCTTGAGGGCATCGATACCCAAAACGAAAGTGAAGTCACAACCCTGCCGGAAAAAATTATTTATCCCAAAAATCTCAATAAAAACACTGCAACAAAACTTATTTTAAATATGGCAGAAAACGAACTACTTATTGGTCACAAAACCGCAGAACTCTACAATCTTCATGTTGGGGATGAGGTCAATTTAATGATTCCGGAACCTGCAAGCAAACATAAGCTTTTTTTTAACAAACACACATTTGTTATCGGTGGAATTTTTAAAATTGGGCTCGATGAATATGACAATAATATCGCATTCTGCAATATCAACCATATGAATAAACTCTTTAATGAAAATGGCGTGGACCAAATTACAGTAAAATTACATATTCACGAAAAAAAATATCTGAAACACTCAATGCTATCCTCAGATTTTTGGATTGAATTTTGGACTGAGATAAAATTCAAAATTAAAAATTTCTTCACAACCAATCCAGAAGAAGCAGCTATTATCAAAAAGCTACAAAAACGACTCCCGCATCTACAAATTAATTCATGGAAAGACCTTTATCCAGCACTAGTTTCATCGCTAAAATTAGAAAAATATGTAATGTTTTTTATTCTCGCCCTGATATCACTTGTTGCGAGTATGAACATGATTTCACTGCTTTTTATGCAGATTCAACAGAAACGAAGAGATATTGCAATATTTAAGGCAATGGGAATGTCTGACAATTGTATACGCAGTATATTTTTGCACCTGGGAATTGGAATAACTTTATCGGCTTCAGCTATTGGACTAGGCATAGCTGCCTTAGCGGGATACCTGCTGGAAAAATACCCATTTATCGAACTGCCTGACGTTTACTACGTCTCATACCTACCGGCACGCATGGAACCTGAGATATTTTTTGTAGTATTTATAGCAACAATGCTACTTGGTTTTCTAGCAACTTGGATTCCATCCCGCAGATCCAAGCAAATTGAGATTGCGCAAGTTTTACGACAAGAATAAAGCGGAGTTTTTAAAATAAAATCAGTGGATTTATTAAATGGAAAATAAAGATAAAAATTTTATGTTAACTGCTATAGAACTTTCAATTAACAGTGTTAAAAATAATAGAGGCCCATTTGGTGCTGTAATCGTAAAAGATGGAGAAATTGTATCGAAAGCATCAAACAGCATAACTTTAGATAACGACCCAACTGCACATGCGGAAATTAATGCAATCAGAAATGCGTGTACAGCATTAAAAACATTTGATTTATCTGGGTGCACAATATACACTTCGTGCGAACCTTGTCCGATGTGTCTTGGGGCAATTTATTGGTCAAGAATAAACAAAATTTTTTATGCCAACGATAGAACTGATGCAAAAAGCATAGGCTTTGACTATTCATTTATTTATGATGAACTAGAAAAACCTATAAAAAAAAGATCCGTTCCTTTGGTTCAAATAATGGAATGCGAAGCCATAAAGGCATTTGAAATTTGGAAACAAAAAGCTGATAAGATTGAATATTAAAGCATAAGTCTTGTTACTTATTAAGCCCATATGATCATTAAAAAAGGCCGCAATTTATTTGCGGCCTTCAATCTTCTTTCAGAATAAAACTAATTACTTAGCTTCTTCTGTCTCGTCTAGCATTGCATCCATATCAAGAGATTCATCTTCTTGAGATTCTGCAGGAGCTACTGGAGCTACTGGGGCTGTTTGTGTTGTTTCGTCTTTTGGTGTTGTGGCTGTTGTGTCTTCTTCAGCCATTACATAACCGGCTACTGCAACAAATGCGAGTGCTAACAATAAACTCTTTTTCATAATAAATCCTCCTAAAGAAAGGTTTTATAAAAAAACCTCCAATTCCCATAAACTATTACCTACGACATTTCAATTAGTTATTATCAACGTATCCCATAAAGATGGCTTTGTCAACGGCTCTAACTAAAAATCTATTTCAATTATAAATTACGGTTTAAAGCAGGTCTTTTTGGTTAAAATGCACCCTAAAATACCAAATAATCTGTAAATTTAATAAAAAAGCTAGACGTAGTAAAAACAACCTTGCTAGATTTATATAATTTAAATAATTTAACTTATATAAATTAACTAAAATTTCAAAAAAGGCAAAAAAATGAATTTCAAATGGCTAAAAACGTTAAATTTGAATAAAAAACGGATATTTTTAAGAGCAGATTTGAATATTTCCCTAAAAAACGATCAAATATTGCAAGATTTCAAATTAGAGGCGATTTTGCCCACTATTGATTTTATTTTGAAAAATGAGGGTAAAATCGTTCTGGCAACCCATATAGGTAGGCCAGAACCCGGCAATAAATCGGATTTATTGGAAAAATCACTTTCTACCAAAATTCTGATTCCTTGGTTCAAAAATCGTGGTTACAATATCGACTACGAACCGGATCTTATTACGGCCGAAAGAAAGAGCCACCAAAATAGTAACTCTATATTATTGCTTGAAAACTTACGTTATTTTGTCGGGGAAAGAGAAAATAGTATAAAATTCGCCGAACTTTTGGCTGCAACCGCAGACCTGTATGTAAATGATGCCTTTGGAAACATACATAGAACAGACACTTCAACAACATTGCTTGCTAAACAATTCTCACCTACAAAACGCAGTTTCGGCCTTTTAATTGAAAAAGAATTAAAAAATCTTGATCAGATCAGATTAAATAAATCAGATAATTTTGTTGTTGTTCTTGGTGGAATAAAAATTAAAGACAAGATTAAGATGCTTGAAAACTTAATGACAAACACTGATAAACAAAAAGCACGAGCTTTCATTATTGGAGGTGGCATAGCTTTGGCATTTTTAAAAGCCAAGGGACTTAATGTCGGCAGCATTGAACTTGATGAGCAAACTCTTGGAATGGCAGAAAAAATTCTACATAATGCTCAAAAAAACGATGTTGAAATAATTTTGCCCGTTGATCAGATTATTAAAGACGCAAGAGTCGAAGCCTCAATGGTGGAGGCCTCAATAGTCGAAAACGCCGGTGTTGCTGAAATCGTTGACGTTGAAAAAATACCAACATCAGCCAAATGCATAGATATCGGCCCCAAAACAATTAAACTATTTTCGCAAGAGATAAAAAAGGCTAGCGTAATATTTACAAATGGCACCATGGGAATTTATGATATGCAAGGCGGAGAAGTCGGAACACAAAGCATTTTACAAGCAATTGCAGACGCTAACGCGTTAGCAATTGTGGGTGGTGGAGATGCAACTGCTGCTACATGTATTTTCGGGCTTCAAGATAAAATGGACTTTTTATCAACCGGAGGCGGTGCAACATTGAAATATTTAGGATGTAAAAACCCCGAGCAAGAGATGCCCGGATTGCAAGCAATGCTTGATTAAAACTATGCGTAATTAAAACTATGATTGATACTTTATGAAAAAAATAAAAATTATAATTTACACCATAATACTAATAATAATTGGATTTGGATCCACAAAAATTTATAAAAAGTTCTCGACAAAGCAATCTCATAATCTTTACAAAATCGAAACGCCACAAAAAAAAACTATAAGCCAATCAATTAATGCAGCAGGGATACTAGAACTTAAAGAATTTTATAAGATAGGAAGTCAGGTGGCGGGAATTGTAAAAGACGTTCTCATCAAAGAAAATGCTACTGTAAAAAAAGGTCAGCTTCTTGCAGAAATCGAACTTATAAAGGGCAATACTGATATACGGGCAACAAAATACAATGTTGAAAAAGCACAACAAGAATACGATTATCAAAAAGATTATTATGATCGGCAAAAACAACTTTACAAATCCGGGCAATTGGCAAAAAACGCATTTCAACGTGTGGAAACAGATTACCTCAAGGCATTGGATGACCTTAACTATCAAAAAGCCACTTTAGAAAAATTTGAACTCGAATTGAAAAATTCAAAAATTATTGCACCTGCTGATGGGATAATAACAAACGTAGGAATATCAAAAGGCATGGCGGTATTAAACGATTTTCAAAATATATTATTTGAACTTGCGCAAGATATCTCTGAAATGAAAGCAATTTTCGACATTGATGAAAGTGAAGTCGGACAGATAAAGCCCGGACAATCAACAATAATCAGAATAAACAGTTATCCGGAGCTTTTAATTAAAAGCAGTATTAATGACGTAAGCTTCATTCCCAAAAGTGGTGTGAATAATGGAGGTGCATTTTATAAAGCCACTGCAATATTAAACAATGAAACGCGAATTTTACGTCCGGGAATGCGCCTTAATGGTTTGATAAAAATAGCAAAATCAGAGAATGTTTTATGCATAAATGGACTTGCCTTTCAAATTAATTCAGAAATTCTTGGAAAAATAGCTCAAGAGCTTAAATATGGATTCAAGCCTTTAGATGAAAAAACAAAAAAAGACTTCAAGAAAGCCAATTTAGACAAAGGCGTTCGAACCGTTTGGATTGTTGAAAATAACACATTTATTCAAAAATTGGTTATTGTCGGACTTAACGACGAAACCAACTGGCAAATTATTTACGGATTAAAAGAAAATGAACAGGTATTAGTCGACATCCAAGAACCAAACATAATGGATAACGAATATGGCAAATGGTTCCAGGGAGCTTTATAACAATATTTAAAGTAAATCTTATGAATACAATTTTACTAATAAAAACTGCAACCAAATCATTACTTCACCATAAAGGCAGATCATTATTGACAGCGTTGGGAATAATAATCGGCATAGGCTCAATCGTCGCATTAATTGCAATTGGGAAGGGAGCCGAAAAAAAAATCCAACAATCAATTTTGTCTTCAGGAACAAACTTTATTTATATCAGCCCAGGTTGGCCACCTGAAACCAGTCGTGGCAAGTGTGTAAAAAATATTTACGCACGCCATGCGGATATTCTAAAAAAACTCTGTCCCACAATTCAAAACGCTTCCCCAATGGTATACCACGGCTCGAAAATTAAAAATCAAAATTCAAGTAACGTTGATACACATATAAACGGCTGCAATGAAAGTGGAATGCAAATCAGCAATTGCAAAATACATTCAGGAACATTTATACAAAAACATCACGTAGAAAAAGCATCAAAAGTCATCGTACTTTGCAAAGAGACCGCAAATTCACTATTTAAAAAAGTTGATCCAATTGGTCAAATGGTAGAAATCGAAAAAACGGTATTTAAGGTTATTGGAGTTCTTGATAAAATAGAAACTCAAGGATCATTTAACGACCGAAACAAAGAATGTTACATGCCATACACAGCAGTTAAAAAGTACCTAAAATTATCATTTGATGATGTTGTAAATGGAATATTTATTTCAACAAAAAGCGCTGAACTTATTCCGGAAACAGTACGTCAAATAACTAAAATTATGAGAATGCAGCATAAACTTGAAGAATATGATCCAACTGATTTTACAATATTTGATCAACAGGGAATGCTAAAAGCTGCAGGTAAGGCATCATCCACGTTCTCACTTTTTTTACTTATCGTAGCACTCATTGCCCTTTTGATCGGTGGAATTGGCGTTATGAATATTATGCTTGTTTCTGTTGGAGAACGCACCCAAGAGATCGGAATTCGCATGGCTATAGGCGCAAACGAGAAAACAATTCGCATGCAATTTTTGTTTGAAGCTTTAGCGCTTTGTTCAATTGGTGGAATCATTGGACTGATTCTTGGAGTTATTATTCCAATTATTGCAAGCAAATTTACCGGCTGGTACGTAATAATAACCCCATCATCAATATTTACTGCAGCATTAACTATAATTTTGGTCGCAATAATTTTTGGATTTTATCCCGCCTATAAAGCCTCAAAACTAAATCCTATTGATGCGCTGATCGAACATTGAACGTTAAAAATTGGCCGGCGTTAAGGCCAAGTATTTTGTTTCCCAGCACTTTTCATCAAAAGCTGTCCAATCCGTTTCCATAATAATAGATGGATAAACAACTTCATTTTTGAGCTGGTCTTTGCTGTACCAATTTACATCAACAATTCCCTCAACCGACGCCTCATCGGTTTTTGACAACTGCCCCCCAACAACACTACAAAGAAACCATATTTTTATCATTCGATATTTTCGTGAAAGCAAGTCTTCAACAAAAAGCATCTTGCCCGGTTTTACTTCAAACCCAGTCTCTTCCATAACTTCCCTAATTAAAGCCTGTTGCATATCCTCTTCAATTTCGACTCCACCACCGGGCCCAACAAGAATGCTACTTCCATCTGGAAAATTGTATCTAACAAGTAAAATTTTATTATAGTGCAAAACTATACCAGCGGCTGATATTCTGTAATTTTTCACGGCTATCCTATCCTATTTAATTTTTACTAAACAATTGATCGATTTGCTGAATTTAGCAAGAAAAATTTAAATACGCTATGAAAGCAAAACCTAAATTTATAGACGAAGGGCTTTGCTCACGCGGGAGATCTATTAGATATTGATTTTTGAATTTTACCACGCTTGTAAAATTTGCAAGTTTCCCCTGATCTAAGCTTTGATCGAACAATAGGCTTGCGTAAAGATATCTCTTTCTGAAATATTACGGCTACGCTTTTTAGCAGATCTAGTATTTTTAAATGATGCTCCGAGTCTTTTACAGATGATATTTTTTTTGAGATATCTTCTGTTAAATATTGTAATCTTTTCATGCTGTTTATTAATTTTATGCGCGCAGCGCCAAAAGGCAAACAGGCACGTTCCTTCCTAATAATATTTTCAACTTTTTGACGAAATGATGACGAAAAACTAGACCTAATTTGCAAAGTTTTTGCAATAATTGGACTATCATTCTCCAATTCAGATAAAGATACGTATAAGGCAAGTATCTTCTCAATCATATCCCCAATGTTATAAAACAAATTTGCGGATAATATTTTTTTACCTAAGTATGCAGAGTCTTTTCCCGGTTCTCTTTTTCGCTCGGCAGTCAAATCATTAACCGAATGAATAAATTGAACCGTGCTTTTCATAATTCCAATTAGCTCGTCCTCGAGAAACTCATCAATAATTCTATTTTGTTCACATTGAGATTGCCAAAGTTCCTCTAATTTAGCCGAAACCGAAGCATAGGTTTCCAAAGTTAGCTCTGGTAAAGGTTTTGTTTCCGTATCCTTTGATTCCATACACAACACATAATTTTCACCAATCAAAATAAAAATTATAATTCTATAAATTTTATACATGCCCCTCTCCCTCAAAAATTTTTAAATTTTTAGATGCTATAAATTAATTAACAAACTAAAAAATATTACTTTTCATATGCTATGGAAATAAAAAATTAAAAATGGTAGTATTTTTGTTACGTTATCTTATAAAATATACATAAATAGATTCGCAAAAGGCAATCCTAACAAATTATTAATCGCTTTAATATTTAAAGGTATAAAATATGAGTATGAAAAAGCTTTTGTTTTTAATCTCCCTGATTTTGCTTCCAGTTGGAGCATTTTATGTTTTTAGTAAAAAGCGTAAAGCAACAATAGTCGAACCGATTAAAACGGAAAAGCCCATTCGCAAGGCTCTTGTTCAAATGATTACAGCATCCGGTAATTTAAAAGCGAAAGAACAGATATCAGTTGGAAGCTTAGTAGCAGGAAAAGTTGTAGACATCAAGGTTGAAGACAATGATATTGTAAAAAAAGATCAAGTTTTAGCTGTTCTTGATGATGGAATCGGCGATACAGAAACAAGAAGATTAACTGCCAGTTTAGCCGAAGCAAAAGCAAATTACGTTTATCTCGAAAAATTTTATAAACGCCAAACGGCCCTTTATAAATCAGGGCAAATTTCTCAAAACAATTACGATCAAATAACACGCGACCTAGACATGGCAAAAACAAAGGTCGACCAAACAAAGGCTGCATTAGACTTATCAATGCAAACATACAATAATCTTTTCATTAAATCTCCCGCTGATGGAATTGTTATCGCCAAACGCATAGATTTGGGTCAGATGGTGACAGCAGTGTTACAAGCAACGGTTCTTTTTGAAATCGCAAAAGACTTACACGAAATGGAAGCATGGCTGGATGTTGACGAAGCAGATATAGGATTGGTAAAGGAAGGACAAGAGGCAATTTTCACAGTTGACTCATTTCCTAAAAAACATTTTGAAGGTAAAGTCAAAAGAATTCAGTATCAAGCAAAAATAGTTGATAACGTTGTAACTTATGCAACCGTACTTGATGTTAAAAATCCAAAATTGAGATTACGACCTGGTATGACAGCAAATGTTGAAATTAAAGTTGCCGAAAACACAAATGCTTTGGTCGTTTCAAATAAAGCGCTTCGAATCAATCCAATAAACGTGGAATATGTAGCCAACAAATTAAAATATAAACTTGAAAAAGTTTCCGTCGAAGAAAAATTGGCAGGTCAGAAATCCAAAAAAATTATGAAAGACTATGTTTGGATTCTTGATGGCAAAACACTAAAACAAATCGAAGTGAAAATTGGCAACAATGACGGAAAGTTTATAGAAATTAAAAAAGGTCTTGAGGATAATTCTAACGTAATCATTGAAGTGGAAGCTGCGCCAAGAGATAATCCTCTAAGTAAATTGTTTCCACAAGCCGGTGGAATCGGTAAAAAATAAGTGATAAAACCATGAGCATAATTGAAGCTAAAGATATTGTAAAAACTTTTAGAATGGGTGAAACGGAAATTACGGCGCTCAAAGGTGTTTCACTCTCTGTCGAAAAAGGCGAATTCGTCGCAATAACAGGTTTTTCCGGGTCAGGGAAATCAACGTTAATGCATGTTTTAGGTTGTTTAGACATCCCAACATCAGGGTCTTATGTAATTGATGGGGTTGATGCATCAAAAGCGACTCGTGATGAATTAGCAAAAATTAGAAATCAAAAAATTGGTTTTGTTTTCCAAAAATTTTATCTCCTACCCGACTTAACAGCTTTGGATAACGTTGCACTTCCATGTTTGTATGCAGGAGAAAATGAGACTGCGGCAAGAGAAAAGGCTAAAAAGTTGCTTGAACTTGTGGAGCTTGAACATCGAATGGACCACTTCCCATACCAACTTTCAGGCGGACAACAACAAAGAGTTGCTATTGCACGTGCACTTGTTAATGAACCTGCAATGATTATGGCCGATGAGCCAACTGGAAATCTTGATAGAGCAACCGGTGAGAATATTTTACAGGTTTTTAAAGATTTTAACGAAAAACAAAACGTCACTATAGTTATTGTAACACACGAGCAATCAATCGCAGCTCGCACAAAACGCATCGTGGAATTAGTTGATGGCAAAATAGTTTCTGATAAGAGGACACAATGAATACGTTACTGATAGTACAAACGGCATTCAGAACATTAAGACACCATACAATTCGTTCTGTTCTGACGACACTTGGTATAATCATCGGAGTTGTATCAATTATTGCAGTTATGTCAATTGGAGAAGGTGCTAAATACCGAGTAAATCAGACAATTCAAAAGCTCGGAACAAATTTCATAATTTTACTTGGCGGCTCCCCCAAAAATTTAAGCCAAAGTCGTGGGGGTGTAGGGTTTACGATTAAACCAAGTGATTTAGCTGCAGTCAGAGATGAATGCGAAGATTTAGATTTAATCTCACCGGGCGTCATCTGTCCAACCAAAGTCGTTTATGAAGGCGCAAACTGGCAACCAACAGTTGGAGGCGTTAATGAAAACTATCTTGAAATAAGGCAATGGGAACTCTCAGATGGGAATTTCTTCACTGATCAAGATGTAAAAGCCGGCAACAAAGTTGCAGTAATAGGGCAAACGGTAAAAAAAGAGTTATTTGGAACGCTTGACCCAATTGGGAAAGTTATAAGAATAAAAAAATTACCATTCAAGGTGATTGGGATTCTTAGCGAAAGAGGAAAATCTCCTGATGGCAGAGACGAAGATGATGTGATTTTTGCACCATACACCACGGTAATGAGAAAAATTCTTGGTAAGAATAATTTTACGGCATTAATAATGTCTGCAAAAACGAAAGAACGCCTTTCTGCCGCTACCGAACAGATACGTTCAATCGTAAGACAAAGACATAGACTACTTGAAACGGATGACGATGATTTCACCATTTTCACCCAAGACGATATTGCTCAAGCCACAGACTCCGCATCAATGGTTCTCAATTTATTACTGTTCATAATAGCGTCAATTTCGCTAATTGTTGGTGGAATAGGAATTATGAATATCATGCTCGTTAGTGTAAAAGAGAGAACAAAAGAGATTGGAATTCGCATGGCGCTTGGAGCCACCACCCAAAATATTCTTACTCAATTTATTCTTGAGGCAATAATCATTTGCTTAATTGGTGGACTTGTTGGAGTTTTAATTGGAGTGGGAACGGCTGAAGCTATCGGGTTTATTCTTGAATGGCCAATTTTCATTTCAAAATATGCCGTATCCATCTCTTTACTATCATCTGCAATGATTGGCTTATTTTTTGGTTTTTATCCTGCATACCAAGCGGCAATGATGAATCCAGTAGAGGCATTGATAGAAAAGTAAGACATAAAATAAATCGTAATAAATTAGGTAAATATTTTAGAAATGCATATTGGGGGGAGAGTTCGTATGGATTATATAAAAAATCCAAAAATGTTATTAATTTTTATTTCTGTTTTTTTAGTAACTGCTGCACATGTTTTTCCAATGCAAACAGAGGTCGTATCAATGCGAACAGCAGTATTAGACCAAAGAGAGCTAAGTGCCGAATATCTATTGACGCGAGACCCTTATATTATTATTGCTAGCAGAAACGTCAACCAGCGGGACCTCTCCGGACAAACTGCATTACATCATGCAGCCAAAAATGGCCATGCAGGCTTTATAAGAGATCTTATTATCTGTGGTGCCAACCCCACAATTTGTGATTTTAATCTCATCCCACCGTTATTCTATGCGATCGAACACAAACATTTAGATTGCATATATGCTCTCACTAAACATACCCAATATGTTAATATTATTGGCCCAGGAAATAGAACAGCGATGCATCTGGCAGCATTGATGGGATATGCAGATGGTATAGCTGTTCTTATCAAAAAGGGAGCATTTGTAAATATTCGTGATGAAGAAGATAAAACTCCGCTATTTTATGCAAATTTATGTGGGCATAAAACTTGTGTTGCAATTCTTCTTGCAAATGGTGCTATATAAAGAAATCATCATTAATTTTACCGCAGAACATGGCTACATAGCCACTAAATACAAAAAGTTCATTGACTATGCAACCAGATCCTTAGACGGAAATTAATTTAAAAAACACAAGTTTTCTATTTTTCTGTCCCAACTTGTAGCTTTCAATCTTGTTAACAAACTCTTTGGCCTTTGTGTGACATTCCCAATGCTCGGCCGCCCAGTAAGCAATTGTAGCTTTGTTGTAAAAACATGATGGTTTAAGCATTCTTATCAGTTCAACTTCGTCAATGGCTGCACGGGTAACAAACATATCAATATCAAACTCTGTTTTACGTAAAAATGTTCGCCAGTCTAAATCACAAATTTCAATATCTGTGAGCTCAAGCATACTTATAAGATCGATCAAAAATTGAATCTTTTTCTTTGTAACTTCAATCAGATAGACATTAAGATGCGGAAACATAATTTTAAGTGGAATGGCAGGAAATCCCGCACCGGTCCCAATATCGCAAATTGATTTGATTTTGCTTAAATCAACAAATTTGGCCAGTGACAATGAATCCTGAAAATGCTGTCGCACAATTCCTGATAAATCTTTAATCGCAGTTAAATTAAACTCTTCGTTACATTTTGACAGATAGCGCTCATACATTTTAAATAATTCAACTTGCTGATCTGACAATTTTTCTTGTTCTTGAAAATCAGCCCAAACTTTTTCTTCTGGCTTTACCCTTATACTCATTGAAAGTCCCTGGATATAAAATAAAAAACGATACTGTGATTCTAACTATAGCTTTTTCCATAAATACTTTGGTAGCTTAGTTATTGATTATAAGGGCTTTTTAAATAAGAGTAAACGTTAACCACAAATTCAGAAGGCGCAAATATGAATAAATTCAGTTTTTTTGCCGTTTTAATAATGTGTTTTATAAAATTAAACGCCGACAACAGGATTATTCTTTATCTAAAAACGGCACCGACAAATATCATAAATCAAGCATTGGCAGAAGCTAAAAATGAAGCCATCCCAGAAAAAAACAAACAAACACTACCAAGTAAAACAGTTAAAAAACAGATAAATGGCGCCAGAACATGGTTAGTTCCAAAATTAAGTGGTTTTGTAGCAATTTATGCGGGTTTTATTGATATTTCTGATCGCGATGGCCTGATATCATTTCCACTCAGACATGTAACCCCAAAGCTTAATATTGCCATCACTGAGCAAATAAATCTTCTTAAAGTAAAAGAAAACACCATTGCACACCGCGAATTTTTACCACGAGACAAAGCACAAACAAAATTATATAACTTTGAACGCAAGGAAGACGTTGACCCGCAAGATCCAACCAAAAAAACTCAGTACTGGAGCGTTCAAGAGATTCCGCTACCCGCAGACAATAAAATAAATCCGCTAACACTTGTTATATTTGCCAAACCATCAAACATATATGTACCGGTCGGAGATTTTATGTCTGTAGAGAGTAGTCACCTTGTTTTACCAGAAATTTATGTCATCGGAAATAAAAATCAATCCGATATTTTATTTCAAACACTTGACATCACAAGGTACTTCGAACCTATAACTAAAGAACAAGAAAAAATTGATGACAAAAAAGATCGATCCCTCATTAAAAATATTTAATGTTTAACCCTTTATGCTAGGAGATCATAATGGCTTGTGGTGGAAAATGTTGCCCAAAATGTGGCTGCGGAGCATGCAAATGCGGTAAATGTCCAAAATGTGGATGTAAACCTTGCAAGTGCAAAAAATAATACTCATAAAAAATAATAATGGAATAGACAGAACATACGATTTGGCCAGCGTTCAGCTGGCCTTATTTTTTTTATACCGCCTGCATCAATTTGATAACCTGATCATCATTAACTTGAGAAAAATCTTGATAAAAAATACTGATAGCCCCAAAATTTACCGGTGCATCAAGATATACAAGTTCATCTGATAGCCTTTTAAGCACATTGATTTGATCCTGCGGAATTACCGGAACCCCAATAATAATTCGCTTAGCTCCAAGCCCTCGAGCACTCAGCAGAGTTGCTTGCATCGTCATCCCTGTCGCTATTCCATCATCCACCAAAATAACAGTTTTGTTTTTTAAATTTAGATCTGCACGCCCTGGCCTATAAACCCGCATTCTTCTCAATGTTTCTTTTTTTTCAGCCTCAATAATTTTTTCCAAA
>Ga0172379_10002411_pt1 | contig 33200 bp, 28 predicted proteins | sample GrowelOW334metaG_FD_119756 | JGI IMG/M metagenome (GOLD analysis project Ga0172379, IMG submission 119756) | Groundwater microbial communities from an aquifer near a municipal landfill in Southern Ontario, Canada - Groundwater well OW334 metaG | ecosystem: Environmental > Aquatic > Deep...
AGCGTGAATGCGGGCGCCGAGTATAGTTATAATGATTTTCTGTTCTTACGCGGCGGATATAAATCGTTATTTCTTTCCGATTCTGAGGAATCCTTTACCCTCGGCTTTGGTGTTAAGCAAGCGTTGTTAAACAACCTTGCCATCAGACTCGATTACGCCTATCAGAATTTTGGCAGATTAGCAAATATTCAGAAATTTACTGTCGGGATTGTTTTTTAAGGAACCCTGCCGAGACGCACCTCTGACGTGCGTCTCGCTGGTTTAATCTTCCCGAAAAAAACAAACGCATTCTATTGACTAGGATATCGGAAGCTCATTAGTAAAAACATTAATAATAAATATTGATACCGGAAAAGTTGTTGCAAGCGATTTCTATCCTATAGAATTATACGATACCGATGGAGTGCAAGGCGCTGTACTTGGTGCCGTATACTATAAATCCTTTGACGAGGCTTTCTCTTCGCTTAATAAAGTTGACGAAATTTATCCTAACAAAAACGAAATTGAAGCGACAACCGAAGCATATGCTATCTGGCGTGATAAATTAGGAATGTTTTTATAACTCACTTCAAATGAAAAATTGGAATTAGACATAATAGACAACACAGCAAAAAGATTATAAATGTATGAAGGAGAAAAAATGAATTACATAATTGGAGAACAAGAATATTTTAAAGGGATTGGAAGAATTGAATACGAAGGACGCGATTCTAAAAATCCTCTTGCATTTAAATGGTATAATGAAAATCAAATTGTGTTTGGTAAAACGATGAAAGAGTACTTTCGTTTTGCAGTTGCTTACTGGCACTCGTTCTGTGCTACAGGGGGAGACCCATTCGGAACCGGAACCAAAACCTTGCCATGGAATGAACCGGACAACGCAATTGAAAAAGGGAAAGCAAAGATGGACGCCGCCTTCGAGTTTATAACTAAACTCGGTGTTCCTTTTTATTGCTTTCATGATTTTGATATTGTTGAAGAAGGAGATTCAATTTTAGAATCCGATAAAAGAATACAAGCAGTTGTGGATTATGCAAAAGAAAAACAAAACGCCTCCGGAGTAAAATTATTATGGGGAACGGCAAATGTATTTTCAAATAAGCGATACATGAACGGCGCTTCTACAAATCCCGATTTTGCTGTTTTAGCTCAAGCTGCAACACAAGTTAAAAGAGCTCTAGATGCAACAATTGAACTTGGTGGAGCCAATTATGTTTTTTGGGGAGGTCGGGAAGGGTACATGTCTCTTCTAAACACAGACATGAAAAGAGAAAAAGATCATCTTGGAAAATTCCTCGGTCTTGCACGTGATTATGCCCGTGCTCAAGGATTTAAAGGATATTTTTTAATCGAACCAAAACCAATGGAACCATCCAAACATCAATATGATTACGATACTGAAACGGTAATCGGATTTTTGCGTCATTACGGATTAGATAAAGACTTCAAACTGAATATTGAAGTGAACCATGCAACGTTAGCCGGGCATACGTTTCAACATGAAATTCAATGCGCAGTTGACGCCGGAATGTTCGGCAGCATTGATGCCAACCGGGGTGATTACCAGAACGGATGGGACACCGATCAATTTCCGACTAACGTTTATGAGATGATAGAAACAATGTTGGTTATCGCTGAAGCCGATGGTTTCGGGATTGGTGGTGTTAACTTTGATGCCAAAGTAAGAAGGAACTCAACCGACCCTGAAGATTTATTTATTGCCCATATCGGCGGGATGGATGTATTTGCGCGTTCGTTAATTATTGCAGAGAAGATTCTAAAAGAATCAGATTATAAAAAGATGAGGGCGGAACGGTATAGTTCATTCGATAAAGGTGATGGTGCAAGTTATGAGAACGGCTTACTAAAACTGGAAGACCTTCGCGAGATAGCAATTAAAACCGGAGAGCCAAAACTTATTAGCGGTAAACAAGAATTGTATGAGCAACTTCTTAATCTTTATCTCTAAAGAGAGGTTTTATATCAACTGAATTAAAGAATGGATATTTGAGATTAAATTAAACAAGCGTTGAAACTATTTTTATTCCCGAAAAAATAGTTCGGAAAATTAGCCCATGGCAGTGGATGTATGCTTGCATCTTTGGAGGCGAAATTGGAATGAACGTTGAATTTCTTAATTGCAGAGTCATTGTGATTCCATTAACGCAAATTAAGCTATCGTATGCTTTGGATTAAAAAGAAGAAAGGCTCGATTCCATGCGAAATCAAGCCTTTTCGTGCACCCTGCGGGACTCGAACCCGCGACCTGATGATTAAGAGTCATATGCTCTACCAACTGAGCTAAGGATGCGGGGTAAAAATACGGAATTTGTTTAATGTAAAAAAGAGTTGCCCTACTTTTTATAGGGCAACTTATTTTGGGAGCTTAAAAAATGTAAGGACGAAAAGAAGGGATTGGTCATTTCTGTTTAAAAAACTTTCTCCCAATTAAATAATCAAGACTATATTTCCCGGAACCTTTTATTAACAATCCGCACAAAAAGAGTATGTAGTAAAGAGGAATCTCATACCCGTTGTTCCCCGCCTCAAATCCGTTTTGCCAATGCACGGTAATAATTGCCACGATCATCGTGATTATTAAAGGGATTGAAATTAACCGTGTCGCTAGACCCAAAAGTAAAAGTACAACTCCAACCGCCTCTGTAGTCGCGGCAAGATAAGCGTTAATTGTAGGGAAGGGGATACCCAACTCTCCAAACCACTCAGCGACACCGCTTATGTTTTGCCACTTCATTGACGCGGTTGTGTAAAAACCATATGCGAGAATAAGTCTAATTAGAAAAAAAAGAATATCGTTTAAGTGATCTAGCTTTTGTGTAATCCGCGTGTAAAGAATAATTATTTTATTGTTACTCATTTCTAAATCCTAGAATAAAATTATTTTGTCTTAATTCCTTTAAGAAAGGAATCGTGTTTAGAAGTAAAAGTGATTTTTCTACTCCGAAAGTTTTTTCAGCTTCATCAAGCAATACGGTTAAAGACATCTGCTTAAATAAAATTTTTTGGATGAGCCAGAAAAAGAAAAAGGAAATATCGATGAATTGAACTTTGCCGGTTTCAGGCTGACGAAAGATTAAAACATAAAACTCTCCTTCGTCCGCATCTGTAATTTCATTTGGATTTTTTAGATGCACCGGATATTTCATCTGCAATATTTTGTGCTCGGGGTTTAGCGCAATGATATCATTTTGAAAATCTCCGCTTGAAAAAACGTTTGGGAATATTTTATCTTCCATCATATGGATCTCAATTTCAGTCCACTCAAAAAGCAAGAGATCCTCCAAAAAAGGAAATTTGTTATTGAGTTCTTTCTCTTCCGAAATAACATATTGATAAAATTCATACGGCATTTTCCATACCGCGTAAGAATTGCATCGATGCGATGCAAAAAATCTGCGGGTTATAGTTTCCCACTCTTCTTTGGAAAGCAAATCAAGTGTTAATGGGAATGCCGAACGCAGCGTATCATCAATGACATTAAAAACAAGCCGGGGATAATAATTAATCCGTTTTTCGTTCACGCCGATAAGCGGAAGCTGTTCTCCTGTTCTGCAGTAGTGACTGAGATTGCTCTGTTGTTGATAGGTTTCTTTACGCAGTAACAAGTTCATTCCTCCAATGTTTTGTACAAATATTTTTTAATCTGTTTATTTCAAATTGAAGTTCCGTCAATTCCGGAATATTGAAATCCCTTTCTAAGAGAACCGGGACCGGGTGTGGTAAAATTTGCACAGTATGATCAAAGAGATCATAAACGGGTTGAATAATTGGTTCGCCATGCGTATCGATGATTAAGTCTTCTGCAACTTTTTCATGTCCCGCCATATGAATGTATGCGACAGGATCAAGTGAAAGTTTCTGAAGAAATTCTTTTGCATCATAGTTGTGGTTGAAAGCATTCACGTAAATATTATTTACATCCAATAACAAATTACAGTCGGCTTCTTTAACTACCGAGTTAATGAAATCAACTTCGCTCATTTCAGCAGCCACCGGTGTGTAATAAGAAACGATCTCTATTGCAATTTTTTGCTCTAAGAAATCTTGAACAGATTTAATTCTTTCGGAAACATGTTGAACGGCATCCCACCGGAATGGAACAGGAAGAAGATCGTACAGATGGGCGTTATCGCATTTGGCAAAACTTAAATGTTCCGAATAGACTTTTATATCATATTCTTTTAAAAAGATTTTTAAGTTTGTAAGAAATTCCCGATCAAGTTCATCCGGTCCGCCGAGCGAAAGGGAGAGACCGTGAGAATAAATTTCATATTTTTCCGCAACGCGTTTGAAAATCTTTTTCCAGTAACCGCCTATTCCCATCCAATTTTCAGGAGCAACTTCTACAAAAGCAGGTGATAGAATATCACCGGTCAAAAATTCTTCGGCAAAGTCTTTTCTCAATCCTATGCCTACATTAGCTAATCGTTCGTTCATAATAGTAATTCCAAAAGTAATTAGAGCTTCCGAACTTGCGGAAGCTCTAAGATTGAATGTTTTATTTCTTGGTAGGAGTTGTTGAATCTTTTTTAGCTGCTTTGTTTCCACCGCATTTTCCTTCGCCGCACTTTGCATCTTTAGTTTTGCTTTCTGCTTTCTTCATGTCTGCTTTCTTGGTGTCAACTTTTTTGTCGCTTCCACATTTTCCTTCACCGCACTTCGCGTCTTTTGATTTCGTTTCCGAGGCTTTTGTTGTTTTTTCAGGTTTGTTTCCACATTTAGCGTCTGCGCTTTTGGTTTCAGAGGTTTTGGTTTTACCTCCGCACTTTAATTCCAAAGTTTTGCTGGAAGAAGATTCAAGAAGAGAAGTTCTTAAGTCAGCGCCGGAGCCGAGATTTCTAAATCCGAAAAGATTTTCCGCGTTTGTTGTTGTGGCTGCACCGAATCCGAGTACGCTGCCCGCAATGAATGAGCCGGTTAAAAAAATGTGTTTTGCGATCTGGTTCTGTTGGTTTTTCATGATGGTTCCTTTTGTTGTGTTTTTTAGTGTTTGTATCTACACTACCAAAGACGAAGAACAAAAGGAAACCTTACAAGGGAGGGGAATTATTTTTTCAGTTCCGAATTTATTTTGCTTTGCAGTTCCTCCTTTTCATTTTCGGTTAATGATATTGTTGTAGAGATATGTTTAATTTGATGAATAAGAAAACTGTTTTGTTGTTCAAACAAGCGGCAAAATTTACAAACGGCTAAATGAAGAAGTAATTTCATTCTGTTTGTAATCGAAAGTCTATGCTCTTCCTTTTGTGAAACAAAAAGAGTGGCGCTCTCACAAGAGATCATCATTTTATTTAATATCATATCGAGATCCAGTTTTTCTCTAAACATTTTCGTATCTGCAATTTTGCCCGGTGAATGATCACCCAATAGTTAGACGTAGTTATCTGCAATTCCTTACAAATTTCTTCCGACTCTTTTTCGTCAAGATATTTCATGATGAAAACGATCCGGATCAACTCTGAAAGTTTTTGTGTGCATTTGTTTAGTATTTCGTAAAATTCTTCTTTTTCTACGGGATCGGAATAACGTATTCCCCATTCTTTCGGGTAAGCTGATTCTTTCCAATGTCCGGCGTCATCAAAATAATCGGTTGACCTTTCCATCAAGCTTTCAATTTCGGTTATTAAAGAAGAAGCTTTTTTTCTGTAATGATCGATGATCTTATTTTTAAGAATGAAGAAGAGCCAATTTTTTTCGGAGATATCCCCCTTGTACGTTTCAACATTTCGTAAACCGGCGAAAAATGTTTCTTGCACTAAATCTTTTGCGTGTTCATTATTATTGGTGCGTAAAAAAGCAAAACGCAAAAGGCTGTCTGAATAATTTTTCACCCATAACTGTGGCTCTAATTTGTTCATCAAGCTTTCCGGTTTTATTTGGAAAAAAGCGTGGGATGGAGAAATGGAACAAGCGCGGAAACGATTCCCTGTTTATAAAGTTCTTTTCTGGTGATAATTCCGTTTGTCAAATATCCGATCGCTCCCCCTTTTTGTTTGCTGTTTTCGTCGTTGGCAATTGCGTCAATAACTTCACCTAATTCTTTTCCATTTAAAAGTTCGGTAACAATTATAGATGGGAGTGGGAAAAGCGCGGAAGTGCCGAAGCTGGTTTCGCCCTTGCTATTCATAATGCAAATGCATCCCAGGGCAAACCATTGATCATGCTCTTCAATTATTCCTCCTTCAATTCCGACGAAATAATCTATGGAGAGATTTTCTTCTTTCGCAAGTTTGACCAAAGCTTTCGCGCGGTTTTTTGCGCCTTTAAAAGTTTCGTCATCTATTGGTTGAGCAGAAACTTTTGAGTCTACTTCTCTTCCGCTTACGTCAAGCGAATCAAAATAATATGCGAATGCTTCGCGAACGGATTCAATTTTTACGGGATTTTTGGAACCGACAAGAATTTTCAATTTCATGAAATATTCACTTCGTCGGAAAGTTCATTCGTGTCGTCGGTTTTTCTTGGAAAGTGTTCGGATAAGATTGTTCCCACTTCATCAACCGCGTTAAGGATTCCTTCGCAGAATTTTTTTTCGCGGAATTTCGCTTCCATTTTGTTTTTTACTAATTCCCAGGTGTTGTCGGCAACTTTTTCATGTATTGCGGAATCGGCAAGAATATAAAATTCCCTTTCTTTTAGGAGAATGAAGATCAAAATCCCCGTGTGGTCGCGAGTTTTTTTGATCCCAAGCCGCTTAAATTCTGATACGGCGAGTTCCAAAACGGATTTACTTCTGTGAAGCAACGGTTTTTTCTCTTTAACAGAAACTGCAATTTCTCCCGCAGTGCTCGATTCTTTTTCTTTTATCTTTAAAGCAATTTGATGGAGTTCATCATCAGAAAGAAATCCGTGTAAGAATTTTTTATTCATGGTTTTTCTGTTCCTTGCTTTTACAAAAATAATTCTATTGGAAATTTGAGTATCTCAAATGTTATTTTTTCAAATAATACTTGGAAACAATTTTCCCGTTTTCAAATTCATAGACCAACGGATTGCCGGTCGGAATATTGAGTTCAAGCACTTGTTCTTTAGTTAAATTATCGAGATACATTACCAGCGAGCGCAAACTGTTGCCGTGTGCGGTTACCCAAACATTTTTTCCTTCCTTTACTAGCGGTTCTATTTTTTGCTGATAATAGGGAATGGTTCGCGCTGCGGTATCTTTCAAACTTTCGGTAAAACCGTCGGGATTTAATTCCGTTACATCGCTTGGAGGCGGAACATCGTAACTTCTTCTCCAAATATGGACTTGCTCATCACCATAGATTTTCGCGGTTTCAGCTTTATTTAAGCCTTGTAACGCACCATAGTGTCTTTCGTTCAACGCAATATCGCGTTCTGTGGGAATTGCGGAAAAGCCGGCAGTCTCACTTGCTAGTTCTGCGGTGTGAATTGCGCGTTTAAGAACAGAGGTGAACAAATAATCAAAGGTAAATTTCTTCGCTTTTAATAATTCCCCGGCTTCTTTGGCTTCATTTGCTCCTTTGGCGGAAACATCAACATCAACCCAGCCGGTAAAGCGGTTTTCTAAATTCCATTGTGATTCTCCGTGCCGTAATAAAACTAGGTAATTCATCTTTTATCCTTTATGATCGTCATGTTTTTGATTACAAACTTACTAATTTTTTCATTGTTTACAGCGCAAAGTTTCGATAACTTTGCACAAAAAATTATGAAAAATGCTTATGAAAAATGCGGTTGATATTTCCAACATTCTTCTTCCTATATTTTATCTTGTTACTTTCGGCATCTATCTATATGATTTTCAGACGGGAGAAAGCAAGCTATCAAATATTAAAAGGTTATTTCTTTTTCTTACGTTGGTATTTCATACGTTTTATTTGATTGCAAGAACTGTTACCTTTAACCACCCGCCAATAACGAATGTGTTTGAAATCTTCACCGTCCTTGCCTTTTCGGTCAGTTTTTCCTATTTCATTCTGGAATTGGTCACCGATATTCGGGGAACCGGACTTTTCATTATTATTATTTCTTTACTCTTCCAAACAATTTCCTCAATTTTTATTTTTGATGTGATTGAAGTGAAGGAAGTTTTGCGAAGCAATTTGCTCGGCATTCATGTTTTACATGCACTCCTCGGCTATGCGGGAATTACTATTTCGGCGGTATACGGATGTCTCTATTTAATGCTTTATCAAGAATTGAAACTGAATAAATTCGGATTAATTTTTGAGCGTTTGCCGAATTTGGAAATTTTAGAAAAGCTGAGTTTCTACTCGGCGATTATCGGGTTTGTTTTGCTCAGTATTGCAATAGCAATTGGAGTGATCTGGCTGCCAAGAGCATTTCCTAAATTTTCCTATTTCGATCCGAAGTTGGTTGCAACATTTTTGGTCTGGCTGATGTACGGAATCGGAATTACCACTAAAATTACCGGGAAATTACAAGGAAAGAAAGTTGTTATTTTTTCGATTGTTGGTTTTGGTTTGGCAATATTTTCCACCATTATAACCAATTTTCTTGCAAAAAGTTTTCACACATTTTATTAATCATCATCCACCAATGACTATTGACCAAATTCAATGAAGAAGAATAGTAAATATAATTTATGAACCTGCTGGCGATATCTATCAATCATCATACCGCCCCGGTTGTTCTGCGGGAAGAAGTACATCTAAGCATTGATGAAATAAAAGAGTTCATTGATGAATTGAAAGAAAAATATTTTTCCGAAGGGTTCATTGTTTCAACGTGCAACCGGACGGAATTGTACGGCATCCCGAAAGAACCCGGCACAAGTTATTTGGATTTAGAAAAATTTCTTATTGAAAAAAAAGCAATCACGAACTTAATCGACGAGCATTTTCAAAAATTCTTTTCTTGCAGCGCGTTGAATCACCTTTTTAAAGTAATAGCGGGAATTGATTCAATGCTCATTGGAGATAATCAAATTCTCGGACAGGTAAAAGAATCGTTTCAACTTGCGCAAGAAAAACAGTTCGCCGGATTTTTAGTGAACAGGGTTTTCGACTCCGCAATTAGAGTCGGCAAGCGGGCAAAAACGGAAACGACGATAAGTGACGGCGCTATAACCGTTAGTTACGCCGCTGTACAGTTGATTGAAAAGATATTTTCAAATCTTTCTAAAAAATCGGCGCTTGTTATTGGTATGGGTGAAACCGGGAAAATCGCTGCGCAACATTTGCACGACAAACAGATCGGCAAACTTTCCATCACGAACAGAACCATTGAAAAAGCCGAACTAATTGCGACTGAGATTGACGCGCAAATCCTTCCGTTCGAACGATTTAAAGAACATCTGGCTGACTTCGATATTATCATTAGCGCTACTTCATCGCCCAACTTAATTCTTACAAAAGAAGAAGTTAAAACGATGATGAAAAAACGTGGCAACGCTTCCACCGTGCTCATGGATATTGCACTTCCGCGCGACATCGATCACGAAGCGAGAAGTATCGATAATGTTTTTTATAATGATATTGACTCGCTGAACATTATTGTTGAACACAATATGAAAAAGCGGAAAGATGAAATCCCAAAAGTTCAAAATATTATTATGGAGGAATTAGTCAACTTCTTCGGATGGTATAATTCGCTTGAAGTTGCCCCGACGATAAAATCGCTTCGTGATTATTATGAAGAGATCCGTCTTGCAGAAGTTGAAGGATATAAAAATAAATTTTCGAAGGAAGACCAGGAGAAATTAGAATTAGTAACCAAGCGAATTATTAACAAACTTTTGCATCATCCAACGACCGAATTGCGCAAAGCTGCCGGGCAGGGAACCAACACAACGGAATCAGCCGCAAAAATTGCGCTCGTTCGAGACTTGTTTGGAATAGATAATAAAAATAACACTGAATCATAAAAGAAAATTCATGATTACGCAAGCTTGTTTGAATAGAAAAGAAATTGATGGGAAATAATTTTTGTCCTATCTGCGGGATTGAGTCCTTTGTTCGTGTGGGCAGACCCAAAACGAACGCGCTCACAAGCAAGCTTGTTAAAAAGGATTATTCAATAGTGCAATGCAATTCTTGTACGGCATATTTTGTCGATCCGCAAATTGAATTCACTTTTGAAGAATGGAAAACTCTTTACGAAAATGATTATTTTGGCAATCAAACTGATTGGTTCATTAGGAAACGTGAAAAAGAATTGAACGAAAGATTTTTAAGATTAAATCAAAAATCAAAAAATAGAATCAGAACTTTTTTAGATGTTGGTTGTGGAGAAGGTAATACGTTAAGTAAAGCACAGCACTATGGTTGGGAAGCATGGGGAGTGGATGTTGCGGATAATAGGAGTAAAGAAGCCAAGGATAAAAACATTCAGTTCAAACGCAGTACCCTGGTAAACGCAAATTTTCCTGCTGACTATTTTGATTGCATTTACTGCGATTCGGTTTTAGAACATGTGCTTAATCCGGTTGAGTATTTAAAAGAAATTCATAGGATTCTGAAAAAGGGAGGCGTTGTTTATATTGGTGTTCCGAACGAAGAGAGTTTCTTTAACGACATAAAAAAAATAATGTTTTATTTTTTACAAAAAAAACAAATAGCGGCACAATTGAAACCTTTTGACAGTCCATATCATATCGTTGGTTTTACAAAAAAATCTTTCACCTATACTATCAAAGAAAATAAATTTAAAATGCTGGAATTTAGAAACTTTGGAAGAAAATTTGAATTCCTCGGATTTAAACCAAATACAAGAGGGTTTTGGATCAGCCTGGTATTATTACCGGTTGAGTTTATCGGTAAATTGTTAAGCCGTGATGTTTATTTCGATGCGATATTGACTAAATATAACTATTGATCAATCAATAATTTATCATAAAGACAAATAAACAATCGTAAACTTTAAATAATGGAAAATATAATTTGAAACAAAAACTTATCATCGGTTCACGCGGAAGTGAACTTGCTCTCTGGCAGGCTAAGTTTATCAAACGTGAATTGGAAAAAATCCACAAGCATATCTCTGTCGAGATAAAACTTATCAAAACCAAAGGGGATAAAATTCTTGATGTCGCTCTTTCAAAAATTGGCGACAAAGGATTATTCACCAAAGAGCTTGAAGTGGCTCTACTCGACCGTGAAATTGATATTGCCGTTCACAGCTTAAAGGATTTGCAGACCGAAATTCCCACAGGATTAAAACTCGCCGCCGTAACTAAACGGCACGAGGTTGAAGATGTTTTGATCGCAAGAAAAAAAGGAATAACAATTTGGAACTTGAAAGAAGGGGCTGTCGTGGCAACCGGCTCCTTAAGAAGAAGATCGCAGCTGCTGCATCTTCGTCCCGACATAAATGTTGTTGAGCTCCGCGGAAACGTTCCTACACGCATTCAAAGATTTCTGGATTCAAAGTGGGATGCAATTATTCTCGCTCGCGCCGGTGTTGAACGTCTTGGATTGAAGAAACATATTTCGTCATATATTGATAAAGAAGAGATGCTTCCGGCAGTCGGGCAAGGTGCACTCGGAATTGAAATTCACAAAGACAATCTTTTTGCGGAAGAACTTTTACAAGCGCTACATCATGAAGCAACCTACCAAGCAGTTTTAGCTGAACGCGCTTTGTTAAAGGCGTTGGAAGGAGGCTGCCAGGTACCCATTGGTGCCTTTGCAGAAGTTAAATCAAACGGACTTTATCTCGACGCGATTGTCGGCGCAATAGACGGTTCGTTGACATTCAGAAAAAAAATGAAGGGGACAAAACGTGAACCGGAACAGCTCGGGAAACTTCTTGCAAAAGATTTATTGAAAGCGGGAGCAAAAAAAATATTGGAGGAAGTTTATAAAACAGTAAGGCTTAAATAAAAATGGAACCATTAAAAAACAAAACTATCGTTCTTACGACAGCGGAAAAACAGTCTAAAGAAACAATCAATTTTTTTAAGAATATCGGAGCAAATCTTATTAGCTTTCCTGCCTTAGAGGTTGTTCCGGTCGATGCTTCGGTTGAACTGAAAACTTTTCTGGAAGAAAGCAAAATAGATTATTTGGTTTTTCAATCGGAAAACGCCGTAAAGTATTTTGGGCAATTGGTAAAAGAAAAAAATCTGAATATCAACTATGAAACAATGCGTATTGCTTGTTATGGAAAAAAGACAGCGGCACGTTGTTTGGAGAATCAAATAAAGGTTGATTTAGTTTCCGACGATTTTAGCGCAAGCGGTTTGTTAAAAATATTAACGCAAGAGCCACTTAAGAATAAAGTTATTCTTCTTCCTTACTCGGTTATGGGACGAGATGAGTTTCATGATGGTTTGAAAGGTTTTGGCGCTACTATTAAAGAGATTGCTGTTTATGATATTCAAATTCCTTCCAAGGAATCAGTTGTTGAAGAAATTGAAAAAATAAGAACAGGCACAGTTGATTGGTATCTCTTTACCACTCCAGCAACATATCAGAATTTTTTAACGTTGATGGAAATAGAAAATCCCAATGAATTTTTTATGAATAGCAAGATTGCGGCAATTGGGCAAACAACCATAGAAGCAATAGAAAAGACAAATGCAAAAGTTGATGTGGTTTCGAAAAAATTTTCGGTTACACATGTAATCGCAAGTATTGAAAAATATTGTATTTCGCCTCCGCGAAAAAAACAGCCGAAGACAAAACAGCCGAAGGTGAAGCATCCACTAAAAAATAAAACTATCGTGCTAACAAGAGCAGAAGAACAATCTCAAGAAACAATCAACTTTTTTAAAAAGAAAGAAGCAAATCTTATCAGTTTTCCAGCTTTGGAAGTGGTTCCGGTTGATGCCACTGCCAAGTTGAAAACTATTTTGGATGAAAACAAGATTGATTATCTGGTCTTTCAATCGGCTAATGCCATAAAGTATTTCGTGCGCTTAGTAAAAGAACAAAATTTTAATTTCGATTATGATAAAATGAAAATTGCCTGCGTCGGAAAGAAAACAGCGGCATTCTGTTTGGAGAATAATATAAAGGTTGATTTAGTTCCGGATGATTTTAGCGCACTTGGTTTATTAAAATTATTCGCCATCGAACCGCTCGAACATAAAACCGTTCTGCTTCCCCGTTCTGCCATAGGAAGAGATGAGTTTCGGGAAGGTTTGAAAAGGTTCGGCGCTACGGTTAAAACGATTGCCGTTTATGATATTCTCATCCCGAAAAAAGAGACTATTGCCGAAGAGATTGAAAAAATAAGAACGAGCAAAATCAATTGGTATCTCTTCACAAGTCCTTCAACATATCAGAATTTTTTAGCGCTGTTGGACATTAGTAATCCAAGGGAATTTTTTAAGGTAAGTAAAATTGCTGCAATTGGTCCAACAACCAAAGAGGCGATAGAAAAAACAAAAGTACGTGTTGATGTGGTACCTCCAAAATTTACGGTTACGCATGCGATAGCAAGTATTGAAAAATATTGTTCCGCCCCGCCACCAAAACTACCGAAGCCGAAGCCGCCGGAAAAAAAGGTTATTAGATATATTTTAAAAAAAAGAAAGCCCAGAAATGAAACTTAAAAATGATTTATTCTTACGTGCATGTAGAAAAGAAAAAGTTGAACGCACACCAATCTGGATTATGCGTCAAGCCGGGAGGTATTTACCTCAATATCGTGCTGTCCGTGAAAAAGCAGATTTTCTTACCATGTGCAAAACTCCCGAACTCGCTGCCGAAGTATCCATTCAGCCCGTTGATCTTATTGGCGTTGATGCGGCAATAATTTTTTCAGACATCCTCGTTATTCCTGAAGCGATGGGGATGCACCTCGAAATGCATGAAGGGAAAGGACCAATATTTCATCATCCTATCCGCACCGAAGAAGATGCAAAGATGTTAAAGGAAATCGACCCGGGAAAAGATTTGAAATATGTGCTTGATGCCGTTGCATTAACGAAGAAAGAATTAAAGGGAAGAGTTCCACTTATTGGATTTGCCGGTTCACCATTTACCTTACTCACATATATGGTCGAAGGACGCGGGTCAAAGAATTTTTCCGAAATTAAAAAGTTGATCTTCAACAACCCGAAACTTGCTCATTCACTACTTAATAAAATTGCCAAAGCGGTTGCAGCCTATCTTTCAGCCAAGATTGAAGCGGGTGCAAACGCTGTTCAAATTTTTGATACGTGGGGCGGAATACTCGCCCCGGACGATTTCCAGGAATTCTCGCTCAATTATATTTCGCAGATCATTTCCGAACTAAAACGGAAAGATGAACCGGTGATCGTCTTTGCAAAAGGTGTTCACTATAAATTGAACAAACTTTCAAAATGCGGTGCGGATGTAATTAGTCTTGACTGGACAATGGATTTGAAATCAGCAAGAGAAAAAATCGGAAAGCGCGTTGCGTTACAAGGAAATCTTGATCCGACAGTTCTTTATGGAAATGAAGCAAAGATCCGTGAAGAAGCTAAAAAAGTGTTGAACTCTTATGGAAAAGGAAGCGGACACATTTTTAATCTCGGGCATGGTATTTTGCCTGACGTGAATCCGGAAAATGCAAAAGCCCTTGTCCGGATTGTGAATGAAGAAAGCACTATCATTCACCGCAAAGCTATGAAGTAAACATTTTATAAAACAATGGGACGCAGATCAAGTAAGATATTTTATTAACATGTTTTAAGATCATGGTAAATCATAAATGATCTTAAAAAATCTGCATCCCAACTTTTTTCTGGAGCAACAATGTTCAACTTTGATTTAACAAAATTTAAAAAATACGACAAACCCGGTCCACGATACACAAGCTATCCGACTGCACCGCAGTTTAACGAAAATTTTAACTCGGAAAAATTTCTCGACGAGATAGTGAAAACCAATTACGGAGAAAATCTTCCCGATCTTTCGCTTTATTTTCATCTGCCGTATTGCGATACGCTTTGCTATTTCTGCGGATGCAATATGATCATCACCCGTAACCGCGACCGTATACAAGATTATATAAAGTATGTAAAAAAAGAAATTGATCTGTTGCGGAGCTTTCTTAATGTTAATCGCAAAGTCACTCAGCTCCATTGGGGCGGCGGAACACCGACACACTTAAATCCAGATGAAATAAATGATCTGGCTTCGTACATCCGGCAATCATTTAAATTTTATGATGATGCCGAGAACGGTTGTGAGATTGATCCGCGCGGACTAACAAAAGAACATCTTGTCGCACTACGGAATAATGGTTTCAACCGCATCAGTATGGGGGTGCAGGACTTTAACGAGAAAGTACAAATTGCAACAAACCGCGTACAGCCGGAAGATATCACCCGGCAAGCCGTTGCATGGATTCGTGAACTTGGCTATCAAAGCATTAATCTTGATTTGATTTACGGATTGCCCTTTCAAACCCTTGCTACCTTTGAAGAAACCGTAGAAAAAATAATTGATATTTCCCCCAATAGAATTGCGGTTTTCAATTATGCACATGTTCCGTGGATGAAAAAACACATGGCGTTAATTCATCCGGAAGATTTGCCACCGGCTGAAGAAAAATTAGAAATTTTAAAAATGACTATCGAAAAACTAACCGGTGCAGGATATGTGTTCCTTGGGATGGATCATTTTGCCAAACCGGATGATGAACTTGCCGTTGCAATGCGAGAAAAAAAATTACACAGAAATTTTCAAGGGTATAGTACACGCTCTGGAACAGATTTGTATTCGTTTGGCATTACGGGGATAAGCCAGCTTCAGCGGGTTTATGCGCAAAATCTAAAAACGGAAAAAGAATATTTTGCATCGCTCGATCACGAATCTTTGCCTGTTGCAAAAGGGTACTATCTTAGTGAGGATGATCTATTCCGCCGCTATGTGATCATGAAATTGATGTGTGACTTTGAGCTTGATATGAAATCCGTAGAAGAGAAATTCAAGATTAAATTTAAAGAATATTTTGCATGGGGATTAGCAAACCTGCAAGAAATGGTTGCAGACGAACTTCTTACAATTGAAAACAATAAAATTGTTGTAAGTGAAATGGGCAGACTGCTTATCCGTAACATTGCGATGAACTTCGACGGTTATCTTGAGCGCAAAGAAGACACCGCTAAATATTCAAGAACGGTTTAGGTTCATTCTGAATAATTTTCGTCCGCTGCCCTATTGGTTCTAATTTTATCAAACGATTTTATCAGCGGATAAATTTTTTCGTGTTTGTCAAAAAAAGGTGAACGCTTGTAAAAAAAGTCCAGCCTAAGATCCGGATTCTTTTTGAACGCTTCATCCGTTTCTAATTTTTTATAAAAATCTTTGCGGTAGCGTTCATTTTCCTCTAGCATTTTTTTTGCAAACGGTTCCATAACATAGGGTTCTATATATTCTTTTCGTTCCAGAAACATATTGAAAAAACCCCACCGGGCTAAAGAATCGGGAGCTGTGGGTTCTAATAAATTAACAATTACGCGTAGAGAACGCTGATTGGTTCTGACAACAAAGGTCCCTTCGGGGATTCTCTTTTTTTCACGCCACTTTATTAAATCAAAAGTGATCAGTTGTCGTCCTTCGTAAGAGGCATCAGAAAATTTTATGTTTTTGAATCGCATCCGTTCAACGTGTAACACCTGCGGCTGATAAAGTTGTTCAACAAAAATCTTGTGAAGCTTTAAAATATAAATTACAAAGTGAAGTTCTTTTGGAATTAAATATGCTTCGGGAACATCGCAATATTCAATAACCTCGGCTTTACTAAAGATAGGGACTTCAAACTCAACCGGGATGTCTGTATAATGTGTTACTTGAGAACCTGTTATTTCACTTTGTTCCTCGGTTGTTTCAAATCCTTTGAATAAAAATGATTCGCTTTCGTCTGTAAGGGAGAAAGCGATCGGGAACGGTTCGTTGTTCCCGTAATAAGTGTCAACTGTGTTTTTATCTGCGCGAAGATTCATTGCAAGAATAGTCAGGTGATTTTCGTTAAGATATTCCAGTGTAACTTCGTTCATTGCTTTTGTTGAATGCACCCGGTTTTCAAACGGTTTAAGACTATGCGTTTCTACAAGAAGGCAAATTCTATTATGCAAAGCGGCATAGCCGGTTAAGAAGCGTGGAAGTGAGGGCTCGAGCACAATACCGTTTTCCAGTTTGTTGTCTTTAAATTCAAGATAGGGAGCAACAAGAAATCCTTTAGAGGTAACTTTTTCCGTAAGATGAGGAATAAATTTTTCTTTCAGAAAATCAGCGGTTTCCTTGTTGATATTCTGGTTTGTTTCAAGTCCATAGGAAATGTGATATTGATAATCGGCGCCGTCGGTTGTGTGGTTGTCGATAACGAAATCAGGGAGCCAGTCGTTAAAAAAGCGAAGAAAAATTTTCATCTCCGGGGCATCGCCTTTCATATAATCTCTGTTAAGATTATAATTCAGTGATGTTGTACGCCACCCCATTTCTGTTGGACCGTTTTGGTTGGGGCGGTTAAATTCGGAAACACGTCCGTGTCCGTCGACATTAAAGATAGGAACAACAAGAAGAATTAAATTTTTTAGGAGATGTTCTTTTTCTTTGGTGATAAGCATTTCGCGAAGCAACAACATACATGCGTCGTTCCCTTCAATTTCTCCAGCGTGAATTCCATTTTGAATGAGCACGATAAGCTTGCCGGAGTCGCGGGCTTTCTGAGCGGTAAACTCACGGGTGTTGGAAACGATTAAACACCGTATTGGTCGTCCTTGAGGAGAAAATCCCAGCGTGACCATTTTTGCGAAACGGGATTCGCGGGTAAAATGTTCATAATAGCGCATCGTTTCTTCAAATCCAGGAGATGAAACGCCGCCGGAATTTTCAAAATGAGTTACCCACTTGTCCTGGCTGTTGTTTTGTTCTTGTTTCATTTCTCTATCCATCTTAGTTGAGAATTTCTTACTCAGTGCAGAATGCAATAAATATCTATTTATTTAATAAATTTGAAAAAGAACTTCAAATATTTACTTCAACTTCCGAAAAATATTTTTGTAGTTCAACTAAAATTTAATTTTTTTTTCGGCAATAAAAATTGCCCTTTGATTTTATTTCAATTAACTTAGAAAATAATTTTTATGAATAAAAAAGTTGTTATTCTTGGCGGCGGCATTTCCGGTTTATCTACCGCATGGCTGCTCAAGAAAAAAGGATTTGACGTAACGGTTTTAGAAAAAAACAAGGAAACCGGCGGTGCAATGGAAAGCGTGCCGGAAGCGGGATATTTGTTTGATCGGGGACCAAATTCAGGTTTGGAAACAGTGCCTACCATTAAAGAAGTAGTTACCGATATCGGTTTAGCTGATGAAATGGTTTACGCAAATGAAAAGGGAAACAAAAGATATATCCTTCGGGATGGAGAATTACATCCATTGCCCATGAGCCTCCCGGGATTTTTAAAAACAAAATTATTTTCCACAAAAGCAAAAATGCGGCTCTTTGCCGAACCGTTTATCTCGCGCTCGAGCGACGGCTATTATCAAAGCATTGCCCAATTTGTTAAACGAAGGCTTGGGCAGGAGTTTCTCGATTATGCCATCAATCCGTTCGTTGCCGGAGTGTATGCCGGTAACCCGGAAGACCTTAGTGTTGCCTCCGCATTTCCAAAACTTTATGAACTGGAAGAAAAATACGGAGGCTTAATTGTTGGGACTGTCCGTAGTATACGGGAAAGAAAAAAGAGAAAAGAGCAATCCAAGCAAAACGCAAAAATGTTTTCGTTCGTAAACGGAATGCAAAGCCTTCCAAAAACAATTGCAAAAAAATTAGGCGACAAGGTAGTTCTCTTTGCGGAAATAAATTCAATTGTTAAAAACGAAAAAGGGTTTTCCGTTTCCTACCACAATGCCGGGTTTGATAAAAAAATTGAGTGCGACGTTCTTCTTTCAACACTTCCGGCTTATGTGGCTTCTTCCTTGTTCCGAAATATTGACGGCAATCTGGCAAATCATCTCGACGCAATCTATCATCCGCCCGTGATGGTGTTGTATCTCGGATATAAAAATGAAGATGTTGGCAGACCGCTTGACGGCTTTGGCTTTTTAATTCCCGCCAAAGAAAAAAAATCTTTCCTCGGTGCAATTTGGAGTTCGGTTTTATTTCCGAACCGCGCGCCGGAAAATACGTCGGCTTTCACACTATTTATCGGAGGTTCCCGGAATGCTGAAATTTTCAAACTTGATAAAGAAATTATTTTGAAAACGGTAATTGAAGAATTTCAATCGATAATGAAAATTACCGCCGAGCCGGTATATAAAAGTTACCGCTACTGGAATAAAGCAATTCCGCAGTATAATCTAGGTTACATTGAGCATGAAAAATATTTTGATGAATTTGAGCGAAACCACCCGGGAATATTTTTAAGCGGCAATTACCGCGGCGGAATTTCGGTAGGAGATTGTTTTAAAAACGCAGAATTGGTTTCGGAGAAAATCGTAAAGGCATTCAAATAAATAAAGTGCATAATTACGTAACTTGCTTTTAATATCACTTTTCTCAATTTTTCAATGAGAAGTTTCTTTCCATTCGGAGAAAATTAATGTACAAAAAAATAGTTCTTGCTTGCGTTATAGTTTTTAGTGTCTCCAGTTTACAATCGCAAACGGTGATTGGTAAATATGCGGGAGAATTTCTTTCGATTGGTGTCGGTGGACGACCACTTGGCATGGGTGGTGCTTTTGTTGCCATTGCAAATGATGTTACCGCCGGGTACTACAATCCTGCCGGACTTGCAAAACTTGACTATCCGCAAATCGCCCTAATGCATGACGAGCGTTACGGCAATCTTGTTAATTATAATTACGCCGCCGTCGCAATTCCTTACGGAAAAGATTATACTTTCGGTGTAAGTGTTATGCGTCTCGGTGTTGACGGAATTCCCGATACAAGAAAAGCTTTGTATGATGCAAACGGTGACGGGATCTTAGACATTAATACAGATAGATTGAATTACGACTTAATAACAGAATTCAGCAATCAGGATTGGGCTTTCTATTTAACGGGAGCCAAAAGAGTAAACGATAATTTATATCTCGGCGCGAACGTAAAAATTCTATCTCGATCCATTGCTGAATACACAGCATTCGGGATTGGTTTTGATGTCGGTGCGTACTATTCGCCGATGGAAAATTTGATGCTCGGTGCAAATGTTCAAGATGTTACCACAACATTTGTTGCGTGGAGTACCGGAAGAAATGAACTGATCACACCAACCGCAAAAGTTGGTGCGGCATATCAAATTGATTTTTTTGCCGGAAGACTTCTTCCCGCAGTTGATCTTGATATTCGATTCGAAAACCGCCGTTATGCTTCGCAGTTTAATATTGGTCCGGTTAGTTTTGATCCCCATTTTGGAATGGAATACAGTTACAAAAATCTTTTTGCAATCCGCGCCGGGTATAATGATGTAAAGCAATTTACGTTTGGCGCCGGAATTAAATTGCCGAAACTGAATATTGATTATTCTTTTGCGCGGTTTAATATGTCGGCAGACGACCGTTTACCCGATACACACAGAATCTCTTTAATGCTTACACTTGAGGAGCCGCGGTTTTTACGAGCAACAGAATAGTTGATTTTTTAAAGAATTGTTTATGACGAGGATCGCTTGCAAATTAAGCCTGCCGCCTCTACTTTGTTCAACGCGGTGCGAAAATAATTTTGAAAAAACTTCTCTTTTGGCTAACCGGGGATGATGAGGCTTTAGCTCTTCTTAATTCAACCCTTTTTTTGCATGAACTGATAATTTATTCGCCGCTTTTCTCTTTTAAAGAATATTTTTGATTCAAGAATTTTTCTGTTTGAAAATAAAGCAACGAAAATAAATACCCAAACCCGATTCCAATAATTGCTCCGCCAAAAATATCGGATGGATAGTGAAGTCCTAAATAGACCCGTGAGATTGCTATTAAAGAAGCCGTGGTAAACAAATACCATTTCGCCTTAGGGTAAAGAATTGAGAAAAAGAATGCTACGGCAAAATTATTTAGAGCGTGATTCGAGGGGAATGAAAATGTTCCCGTACAGCCTAACGGGGTGAACACATCCGGCAAAGCATTGCATGGGCGTAACCGCTGGAATAGTTCTTTTATTAATTTTGCTCCAAGTTGATCGGTAGTTGTAACTAACAGCAAAACCAATACTGTCGCAATTCTTCCTTTTCTTCCCCCTTTTATTATTAAGTAAAGGATGGCTACAATATAAACAGCGAACCAATGCCTCACATTTGTTATAAACGAAAAAAAAAGATCAAGAACTCCCGTAGACAATGTGTGGTTAAAAAAGTAGAATATTAAAAGATCGAGTTGTTTCAGCGCTTCCATCATGTTATCTTTTCCTTTGAAAAATTCTTTCTAAGTACTAATTTAGAACCGTGTTAAATTGTTGACTAATCAAATCCGGCAATCGGTTAGAAATTTTTAAATCACTTAATTAAATTATCAATGACGAAATCAAATCCCAAATATTCACTGCTAAACTTTCTTACAAATCCTTCCGCATTATTTGATAATCACAGGTATGAATATATCAAAAGAGAATCGGAAGAATATCTAATCATTCCCTTAAAAGTTATTACCCTATTGATAGCTCTTTCCGGATTGTTTGCTATGATTTTTGAGGTTCGCCATTTTTCCGAATTTTCACTTCAAGTGTATGCCACACGACTCGCATCAACGCTGATTGCGTTTATCATCCTTGTAATACTCAACACAAAACATGCGTTAAAAAAACCTGTACTGCTCGTTCATGTTTTGCTGATTACCATCATCGTTTCAAGCGGGTACATGATTTTTCTTATGCCGTCAACGTTAATTGTAAACACGCAGATTGTTGGATTAATGATTTTTACTTCCGCCTTATTTTTAAGTTGGGAAGTAAAAAATCAAATTATCGTTGCCATCTATTACAATATTGTTTTTGCCGGGGCAATTTTAGTTAACGGGAATAAGATTTATTTTCTGCCGAATATGTTTGAGTCTGTTATCTTTGTTCTTTTTCTAAGTGTTATTTCCGTGGTGGGCAGTGCCGTTAGTTTTAAGCTTCGGTCAGAGCTTGCTGAAAAATCTTGGAAGATGAATTTGTCCGAAAAAAAATTCCGTTCAATTATTAAGAACTCAGCCGAGGGAATATTCCAATCTACACTTGATGGAAAATTTGTAACTACAAACCCTGCTCTTGCAAAAATTCTGGGATATGAAAACGAATTTGAATTACTCAAACTGGAGATAGGAAAAGACACGTACAAAAATCCACAGGACCGCATTAAATTATTGGAGATCTTAAAAGAGCATAAAGAGGTACGTAATCTCCGTCTTCCTTTAAAAAGAAAAGACGGAAGTACGGTGATGGTACTTTTGAATGACCGACTTGTTAAAGACGAAGAAGGGAGATTCTTTTTTGAAGGAAATATGCAGGACATTACCGAACAGGTCACGTTAGAATACGAGAGAAAAAAAGCTGAGGAAAAACTTCATCGGGAGATGTTACGATCTGATGCGCTTGCAAAAGATGCTGTTCGTTCAAGCGAAACAAAAAGTATTTTTCTGGCCAACATGAGTCATGAAATCCGAACACCGATGAACGGGGTCATCGGCTTTTTAAATTTAATTGAGCAGGGAGCTTATAAAAGTTCCGAAGAGCTGCATGATTTTGTTACCACTGCAAGGCAATCTGCCGAGACGCTGCTTGAGCTAATAAATGATATTTTGGATTTTTCTAAAATTGAAGCTGGGAAACTTCAATTGGAAGAAGAAAACGTTAACCTCCGCGAACTAATTGATAGTGCATTGCAGACGGTCGCGATTAGTGTAAATGAGAAAAATCTAAAAGTTATTGTTGACGTTGATTCTCGAACAACCCCACTGGTAATTGGTGATACAAAACGGCTGAGACAGGTTTATATAAATCTTATTTCTAATGCGGTTAAGTTTACACAGCATGGGCAAATTCGTATCACGCTCAATTCTGAAAAAATTGACAGGGAGCGAATCAAAATTATTTCCGCTATTGAAGACACCGGCATCGGAATTCCAAAAGATAAAATCGATTCCCTCTTTCAATCCTTTTCTCAAGTTGACGGAACGATGTCTCGAAAATTTGGCGGCACCGGTTTAGGCTTGGCTATTTGCAAAGAACTCGTTTCACTGATGAATGGCTCAATTAAAGCCGATCCGGAATATACACATGGTAGCCGCTTTGTTTTTTCCGTCATCCTAAAAAAACAAAAAAACACTACACTTATAAGTGCAATTAAAAGTTACACAAAAACCTCTGAACGTGAAGCTCTTGATCAAGAAGCGCTTCTACAGCAAATGTTATCAAAAGATGAATTGCGAGAACAACGTTTCCGATATAAAATTCTATTAGTGGAAGACAATGCCGTTAATCAAAAAGTTGCATCAAAAATTCTTATTCAAGCAGGCTTTCAATTAGATGCGGTTAACAACGGAAGAGAAGCTTACGAAACAATGCTTGCTTCTGCTCAATACGATTTAATTTTAATGGATATTCAAATGCCGGAAATGGACGGCTGGACGGCGACTCAAAAAATTAGGGAGATAAAAGAAATTGGGGAAAATATTCCGATTATCGCGATGACAGCACATGCTCTTTTGGGAGATAGAGATAAGTGTTTAGCCGCGGGAATGGACGATTATATATCTAAGCCAATTAAAACCGATGAATTTATTGCACTACTAGATAAATGGTTGAATGTCGGAAAAAACTATGGGAAAGCTATGCAAGCAGAAGAGGATTCTACAATACAAGAACAAAGTCAAGTATTTGATAAAGCCCATTTTTCATCAATGAGTATGGATGACCGCGAATTTGAACGTGACCTCGTCTCAACTTTTCTAGAAGATACTGCCGTGCGAATAATGAAGCTTGGGGAACATATTCAAAACGGCGATTTTTTAAAGATCACTGCTGAAGGACACACTCTAAAAGGGGCTGGGTATGCTCTCGGTGCTACATTGTTAGGCGAAGAAGCTAAAGGTGTAGAACTTGCCGGCAAAGAAAACAATCTGCACGAAGCAAATCAACATTTCTCGAACTTAAAACAAGCATTTGAATTAACTAAAAAAGCAATGCAAGTTTACTTGTAGTAGTATAGGAAAACGTCTCTGCCTCTTTTTTGTTAACTCTATTCGAGTATAGGGATTAGATTATAGGAAGACCAGTCCTAATTCATAACCTGGCAGAGCCAGAACCAAAATTGATCTCAGAACAAGGATTAACGATTTTAGAAGCATGCCAAGGCTTGCCATGGTTAGAAGATTTTTGTTACATCAAAAATCAAATATCGTTAATCGTTATTCTTAAATTTTTAATATTCTTACCATTCTGTGCAGTCCGCCTTTGGCGGATTGCTAACTATGTAATTCCAAATTCCTAATTAATTTCTTCCGCCTGATAACCGGCTTTTTTGACCAGCTCCGTAACGTCTGCTGCGGATAATTCTTCAGTATTAATAGAGAGCACTCTATCGGGATTTTGCAGGTCAACGTTCCATTCCTTAATCCGTTTTTCACCGTTAAGAAACGGGGTAACCGTTGCAATACATCCATTGCATTTGATGTTTGTTTTAAATGATAATTCCGCCATAATAGTAGTCCTTTTATTTGTCTTTTGTTATTTCTTCTTTTAAGAAAGTTTTAAACTTTTTAATCGTAAACTATTTGAAACTACAGAAACCGAACTCATTGCCATAGAAATGCCTGCGATCATCGGATCAATTTGAAAGCCTGTAAAAGGATATAAAGCCCCGGCGGCAACCGGAATTAAAACGATGTTGTAAACAAACGCCCAAAATAAATTTTGCTTTATCGTCTTTACCGTTGCGTGCGAAAGGGTGATCGCCTTTATAATTGAAAACAGATCCGATTTCATCAGTGTAACTTGTGCAACATCCATTGCGATATCGGTTCCCTTAGCCATTGCTATGCTTATGTCGGCTACGGTCAACGCTTGCGCATCGTTAATTCCGTCGCCTACCATTCCTACAATATTTTTTTCTCTTTGTAACTGCTTCACAAATTCGGCTTTCTGTGCCGGAAGTAATTCAGATTGAAACGAATCAATGCCGACTTTTTTTGCAACGGCAAACGCCGTCTGGTGATTATCACCGGTGAGCATAAATATTTTTATTCCCATTTTTTTTAAATGCTGGATCGCTTCCCTTGAAGTTTCGCGTACAGCATCGGCAATAGCTACGAAGCAAAGCGTTTGTTCTTCGTTCGCAAAGAAAATGATTGAATTCGCTTCGGCTTTCAATTCCGCGGCGCGGTGAAGCAGTTCTTCATCAATTGAAATTTTTTGTTCAAAAAGAAAAATTTCGTGACCAAGAAAATATTTTGCGCCTCCGACAGTTGCGGCTACCCCTTTACCGGTTATTGCTTCAAAAGAGGCAACATTAATTTTCTTATTTGCTTCAGTTGTAAAATGTTTAACAATCGCGGAAGCTAAAGGATGTTCGGACTTGCTTTCAATTGAGTAGAGAATATTTTCAAGATCATTTTTATTCGGTATTCCTTTTTTCCAAACGACCTCAACAACTTTAGGATTTCCTTCGGTGATGGTTCCGGTTTTATCTAGAATAAGCGCAGTCATTTTGTGAGCTTTTTCCAGGCTTTCCGCATCTTTAATTAGAATTCCATTTTGTGCCCCTTTGCCGATTCCAACCATCAAGGCTGTTGGTGTTGCCAGCCCAAGCGCACATGGACAAGCGATGATGAGTACGGTGATCAATCCCGTTACGCCTTGTATAAAATATTCTGTTCCTCCGATAGTGATCCACAAAAAGAAGGTGAGTACTGCCGTTGCAACAACAACCGGAACAAAGACGGCAGCAATTTTGTCAACCAATTTTTGAACAGGTGCTTTGCTGCTTTGCGCTTGTTGTACTTGTTGAATGATATGTGCAAGTAACGTTTCCTCACCGATCTGCAGCGCTTCAATCTGCAAACTTCCTTTTTGATTTAGTGTGCCGGCAAAGACTTTTGCTCCCGATTTTTTTAGCACCGGAAGTGATTCGCCGGTTAACATGCTTTCATCTAAATAAGATTCCCCGCTTAGCACGTTTCCGTCAACGGCAATGCGTTCACCGGGTTTTACAAGAAGTATTTCACTTTTTAGAATTTCTTTTATGGGAACGGTTATCTCCTTTCCGTTACGAATTACAATCACGGTATTCGGCTGTAGATTAATTAATTTTTTTATCGCTTCAGCCGACCGGTGCTTAGCTTTTTCTTCAAGAAATTTTCCAAGGAGAATAAAAGAAACAATTACTGCTGCAGATTCAAAATAAAGATGGGGTTCAAATCCGCGTGAACTAAGGAATGAAGGATACACAACATTGAACAGACTGAAAAGGAAAGCGATGCCCGTGCTTAGTGCGACCAGTGTATCCATATTGGTTTGTAGATGTTTTCCCTTTTGATACGCTTGAATAAAAAAATCTTTTCCGAAGTAAAATAAAATCACGCCCGTAAGCAGTAGTATCGTCCATTGCATCATCTCCGTTTGATGATGAAAGAACATGGCAAGCACAACAACCGGAACCGTTAGGATCAAGGAGAAGATTACATTTGTTTTTGCTTTTGCAAGCTTAAGTGCTCGTTCTTCATCTAACTGCTGCGGTGTTTTTGTTTCATTCGTTACTAAATCATAACCGACAGACTGCACCGCTTCTTTCATTTGCTTCGGTGAAACAAGTCCCGGATTAAATTCCACCATCACCGTATTGTCTGAATAATTAACCGAGGCGGATAAAATTCCCTTTTGTGCTTTTAACATTGATTCAACGCTAACGGCGCATGCGGTACAGCTCATCCCGGAGACCGGAAATATTTTTTTCTCGTTTTTCATTTTCAAAATCATTTTGTTTTGTTGCTGGAAAATTACGGACTGACGAACCGAATCTGTTGTAAAATTTTATAATTGATTTATAAGATTGTTAATGCGGACTGATCTTATCGAGCGGCTTCCGCTTTTGGCTTTTTAGATTTTTAAACTGTGTGGGAGTCAATCCCGTAACCTGTTTAAATTGATTGGAAAGGTGAGCAACACTGCTGTATGCCAGTTTAAAAGCCATTTCACTTAACGTAAAGTCGTTATACATCAACCACTCTTTAACCCGTTCTACTTTTTGCATGATGAAAAATTTTTCAATAGTAATGCTTGTTACCGAAGAGAAAAGTGCAGTGAGATAGTGATAATCTTTATCGAGTTTTTCTGAGATGTAGTCCGAGAAATTTATCTGCATTTCTTCAAGTTTATCTTGATAGATCAATTCAATAATCGTTGTTTTGATCGCATCTACAAGCTGAGCTTTTTTATCTTCTATCAATTCAAAACCGTTTTCCTCTAAAACCAGTTTAATCGGAACAAGAGAATTTTCTTCGGGATAGGAAACAATAGCTTTACCAAGTTCAACCGAATGAACAGTGCAGCCGAGTTTAGATAATTCATCATGAACAACCTTTATGCACCGGTTGCAAACCATGTTTTTAATATGTAATTCTTGTTTTGTCATTTGTTGTTAGTCAATGGTCATCGGTCATTTTTAATCTTCTAATGACTAAAGACTGTTTTCATTCCATTACAAGCACTTCGGCAACTCGTTCCATTGCCCAATCAATTTCTTCTTTGGTAATTACCAGCGGCGGAGCGAACCGGATAACGTTGGTGTGTGTTTCTTTGCAAAGAACGCCCCGGTCTTTAAGCGCTTCGCAAAATCTTCTTGCACCGCCGGCTTCGGGATGCAATTCAACACCGATAAATAAACCTTTACCGCGAATCTCTTTAACATGTTTTGATTTAACAGCATTCAATTTTTCTCTGAAATAATTTCCCATCTCAAAAGAATTATCAATCATTTTTTCTTCAAGAAGAACTTTAATGCTTTCCCTCGCTATAGCGGCGCCAAGCGGATTTCCACCGAACGTTGATCCGTGATCTCCCGGGTTGAATACTCCGAGAAGCTTCTTGTCTGCCAATACTGCGGATACCGGATAGCAGCCACCTGAAAGGGCTTTCCCGATTATCACCGCATCCGGACGAATTTTTTCATATTCAAACGCAAAAAGTTTTCCGCTTCGTCCCAAACCGGATTGGATTTCGTCTGCGATAAAGAGTACATTATTTTTTTTGCAAATTTCGTAAGCTTTCTGTAAATAGCCTTCCGGCGGAACGATAACGCCTCCTTCGCCCTGTATCGGTTCAACCAAAAAGGCAACAGTATTTTCACTGATCATTTGTTCGAGCGATTCAACATCTCCATAAGGGATTATTTTATAACCCGGAGTAAATGGTCCGAAACCGTCTTTGTATTGTTCTTCGGTAGAAAATGAAATGAGTGAGATTGTTCTTCCGGAAAAATTATTTGTACAGCAAATTATTTCCGCGTTATTTTCTTCAACTCCTTTAATTTTATATCCCCATTTGCGGGCAGCTTTCAAGGCGGTCTCAACCGCTTCGGCTCCGGAATTCATCGGAAGCATCATTTCGTATCCGGTAAGTTCGCACAATTCTTTGCAGAGGAACGGAAGCTGGTCGTTTCTAAATGCTCGCGAAGTAAGCGTAACTTTTTCCAATTGCTCTTTTGCCTTATTTATTATTCGCGGATGACAATGCCCTTGATTGACCGCTGAGTATGCGGCGAGGCAGTCGAGGTATTTATTTCCTTCAACATCCCAAACCCAAACGCCTTTCGCTTTTTCAATTACTACATCAAGCGGGTGATAATTGTGGGCGCCGTACTTGTCTTCAAGAGCAATAATTTCGCGGGTGGTCATAAAGTTTCCTTGCATTAATTTTCTTTATTTATAATTTAAGAAATTTACTGTTGAAAGTCAGTACCGGTTAAAAAAAAGCTCTTATTTTTACGGTTAAAATCACCGGGTAGTTCACTTTTGATTTTCGGCTTTCAACTTTCTGCTCTGCCCGCGTCTTGTTAATCGATTTCACTTTTTATAATTTAAAAACGGATTTATATGAATTCGAAATTTTGTAGTGAACGTATTGCTAACGGACGTTTTTGTCTAGAAAGATTTAGGAAATAAAAGATGAGAAAAATTTACTTTTTGTTTGCTCTTGTGGTGTTACTGTTTCAAGTAAATTATGGATGGGGGGCAAAAGGGCACAAGCTGATTGTTAAACACGCGATGATCCTTTTGCCGGATGAGATGAAAGATTTTCGTCAACTAACGGATTATTTGATTGATGAAGCGGCTCAACCCGACCAACGGAAAAAATATATGAAGGATGAATATCCGAAGCATTTTATTGATATCGACTTTTTCAAAGAATTCAACCGGGCAAGAATGATCGAGAACAAAGATTCTCTTTGCAAAATTTACGGCGATTCCGTAGTAACCGAAAACGGAACGTTACCCTGGACTTTAGAAGCAACCTACCGGCAATTAGTTTTAGCGATGAAAAATTTTCAATTAGAGAAAACAAAAGAGATGATGCGCGATTTATCCCACTATCTTGCCGACGCCCATCAACCGATGCACACGGTTATTAATTACAACGGACAGCTTAGCGGACAAAAAGATATTCATGGGAGGTATGAGTCTGATATGATCAACGCTCATATGCCGGAATTGGAAAATGCTTTTTCAAATTCTGCTAAAATCCAAAACATAAAAAATCCGGAACATGATTTTTTCAAGATTATTTACCGGTCAAATGCCCGAAGTGCAATTTTGTTTTCTGCTGATAAAATTGCTTCGGTTGAAACATCGGGCAAATATGATTCGTTATATTATGCTATTTTATGGTTCAAAACCAAATATGTTACCGAAGAAGCTTTGCAGGAAGCGGCAGTTAAGATCGCTTCAGTTTATTACACAGCGTGGCTGGAAGCCGGTAAACCGGACTTTAAGAATTTAAAATAATCGTTTAATCTATCATTGGAGTTGTTGTGCGCAATCAATTTGTTATTCTGTTCTTTCTTGTTCCGTTTATATTGTTCGGGCAAGATTCTGTTGACGTAACGTTCCGCTATAAACCGAATGCAAATGCATTAAAAGTATTTTTGCCGGGAGAGTTTAATAATTGGGGACCGAATGCAAGCGGAGTTATTTCTCCCACCGCTCCCTCTGCAATGACGTTAACGAATAGTATTTATTATAAAACAGTGCGGCTTAAGGTCGGTGGCGGTGCATTATCTGTCAGCGGACAAAATGCGTATCAGTACAAAATACACGAGCAGTATAATTCTACTGGAACATCGAACGCGTGGATAAGTGATCCGCTTAACCCGAATAAAAACACTGCCGATAATAATAACTCTTATATCATCGTAAAAAATCCGATGATCTTTCAGATTGAACCAACTTCTACTAAACTGCTTCGCACTGAAACACCGTCGATTACATTTCAAGTTTCCGCAAAAGTTGGCGATTCAATTAATGTTACGGATTCTAAAATTTACATAAATGATACGCTTGCCGGTTCAATCGGTTCCTATTACAATCAAGCAACGAAAATTGTTTTTGTGCCGTCAATTTCTGACTTTGGCAGAAAATTAAACAGCGGGTTGAATGAAATTAAAATTGTTGCGGTTACAAATACGGGAACCACCACTACCGATTCGCTTAACGTAAATTATGTTATCAATCCCGCGATTGTGAATGAAAAAGTTCCTGCGGGAATTGTGAACGGAATTAATTATGATGCAGATCCGACAAAGGTTACGCTCTGTCTTTTCGCGCCTTATAAAAAATTCGTTTATGTTATAGGAGATTTCAATAACTGGACGGTCAGTTCAGATTATTTTATGAAACGTGATTCCGTGGACGCGAACACTGTCCGCTGGTGGATAACTCTTTCCAAGTTATCACCAGGCACAGAATATGCTTTTCAATATTTTGTTGATGATGATCTTGTAATTGCCGATCCGTTTGCAGATAAAGTGCTTCACCCTGACGACAGTTACGTTCCTGCGATTACCTATCCTAATCTAAAAGCTTATCCAACGGGAAAAACTTCTGAATATGTCTCGGTATTTCAAACTGCGCAAACGCCATATGCATGGCAGACCACAAATTACATTCGTCCAAATAAACAGGACTTGGTCATTTACGAATTGTTGCTTCGAGATTTTGTTGCCCGCCATGATTATCAAACACTGGCTGATTCGCTTCCTTATATAAAACGATTAGGAATAAATGCAATAGAACTAATGCCGGTTATGGAATTTGAAGGAAATGAAAGCTGGGGATACAACCCGGTTTTTTATTTTGCCCCCGATAAATATTACGGGACAAAAAACGATCTGAAAAAGCTAGTTGATAAAGCCCACGAAAACGGGATTGCGATCATTCTTGACATTGCATTGAACCACAACTTCGGACAGTCTCCTCTTGTTCGTCTTTATTGGGATGCGGCTTTGAACCGTCCGGCGGCAAATAATCCCTGGTTTAATCCGGTTGCAAAACATGCGTATAATGTCGGGTTGGATTTCAACCACGAAAGTCAGGCGACAAAAGATTTAGTTGACCGGGTGTTAAAATATTGGATGACCGAATTTAAAGTTGACGGTTTCCGTTTCGACTTAAGTAAAGGATTTACACAAACACAAACCTGCGATAATAACGGCGGAAACTGCAATGTAGGTGCATGGGGCGCTTATGATCAATCAAGAATTAATTTATTAAACAGAATGTCGGCTGAAGCCCGCAAAACAGACTCAACAGCATTTTTAATTTTGGAACACTTTGCCGATAACAGTGAAGAAAAAGTTCTTTCCGCTAACGGGTTTATGCTTTGGGGCAACATGAATTATAGTTACAACGAAGCAACAATGGGGTGGATCAGCACTTCTAACTTTAGCGGAGTTTCTTACAAGCAAAGAGGATGGACAGCACCTAATCTCGTAAGCTACATGGAAAGCCACGATGAAGAGCGGCTGATGTACAAAAATTTAATGTACGGAAATGCGAACGGAGCGTACAGCATAAAAGATCTGGCAACCGGATTAAACAGAATGAAACTTGCCGCTGCGTTTTTCTTCACCGTTCCGGGACCCAAAATGATCTGGCAGTTTGGTGAACGCGGATATGATCTTTCTATTAATTATCCGTCGGGAACGAGTGACAGCCGATTGGCAAACAAACCGCCGCATTGGGAATATATGTCCGATGTCCGCAGATTGAATCTGTTCAAAGTGTTTTCATCGCTTATCAATTTAAAAGAAAATTACCCGGCTTTTGAAAGCAGTAATTTTACGCTTGATGTAAGCGGCTCGGTGAAGAAAATTTCAATTTTAGATTCAACTATGGACGTTGCAATTGTAGGTAATTTTGATGTTACGGAAAAAACAGTTGCGATGAATTTTTCAAAAACCGGCAGATGGTACCGCTATTTTGAAAACGATAGTCTTGAAGTTTCAGATGTAAACCAAAATGTAACGTTAGCGCCGGGAGAATTTTTTATTTACACAACGGCAAAGCTGCCCGACCAGGAAAAGGGAATTACTACCGATATTGAAGAATTTCAAGATCAGATAGTTTATAATTTTGCGCTTGAGCAGAATTATCCGAATCCGTTTAACCCGACAACAAGTATTCAGTATTCAGTAAACAGTAGTCAGTATGTTAGTCTAAAAATTTATGATATACTTGGAAACGAAGTTGAAACGTTAGTAAATGAAGTCCAACCCGCCGGAACATATAAAATTGGTTTTGACGCAGCGCCGTTTTCTTCCGGAGTATATTTTTACCAATTAAGACAGAACAATTTGGTGATAACGAAGAAGATGATATTAGTCAAATAGTAAGAAATCAGAAATCGGAATGAAAATTATTAAAAATAATTTACTGACAACTGATAGCTGACAACCATTTATTGAAAGTTGATAATAAAATAATTGGTCAAGGATGGTCTTTGACCAAAAAATAAAAATAAAGGAGTAATGTTATGAAAAAGAATTATTCAATTCTCATTCTGCTAACAATCTCTTTCTTCTCATTAGCAGCGTTCATAGTGTCAGATCTTGATCCGGGTTATGTAAAAGCGTTCGGATGGGGTTCTATATGTGTCTCAAACGGCGGGTATCCAAAACTAACAAGCTATGATGCTTCCCAGTTTGATTTCCACGACGGAAAGTTTTTTGTTAATGCCGGTGGAACAATTAATCTGCGAACTATTCTTCCCAAAGGGAAAACTTACAACGATCTTCTAAAAAATTTCAATCTGAAGCATAAAGAATTTAGCAAGATGACGGAAGAGTTAACTTTTTGGAAAATTTATTCAAACTAT
>Ga0172379_10002412_pt1 | contig 33156 bp, 33 predicted proteins | sample GrowelOW334metaG_FD_119756 | JGI IMG/M metagenome (GOLD analysis project Ga0172379, IMG submission 119756) | Groundwater microbial communities from an aquifer near a municipal landfill in Southern Ontario, Canada - Groundwater well OW334 metaG | ecosystem: Environmental > Aquatic > Deep...
CCAGATTAAAAGGATTCAGATTACTGGTTCGTGGGGTGAGTGATGTTGATTTCTTTTTATATCGCATTGTTCAGCTCTATGTCTAGCGATTTAATTTATTCAAACCAAAAAGCGTATGATCCCTTTCTTCTCTCATGCTTTAATTCCCCAAATTATTTGCTGAATTTGACATTTTTTGATGTGTGAGTTATAAAGTGGCCTTTATTTGTTATAATTTAATATATGAGTGGATCAGAGTCTGGTGAAACTACGGAAACCCCTGAGGTAACGGTTCCTCGCATAACTGCGGAAACCCCTAAAAATCCTTGGGCTAGTCTTGGAGAGGGAGCGAAGCATCTCCAATTGGTTACCAGGAACCCTTTAGCTGGCGCACAGATTGAGACTTTACGGGCGAAAACAGGTATTGATCATGTTGAAACCGGAGAAGATGGTTTAACCAATGTTTTAGTTACAACAAGAGAATTCTCAGCTGGCCTAGTTAGGGAAATTTTGGGTGCTGATAACGTGGTAAGCCTTGAGCCAGCGCCGCCTAAAGTGAATCCTTAAGTTTTTTTGCAAGCGTTGGCCCAATAAGCTTAATCAACTCTTCTTCCTGGGCATTTTTGATTCCTTCTACGGAGCCAAATTGTTTTAATAGTAGGATTTTTGTTTCCGGCCCAATTCCGGGTAAAGTGTCTAAAATTGAACTCATGGATGCTTTGCTTCTTAGGTTTTTGTGGTAAGTAATGGCAAAGCGATGCGCTTCATCACGAATGTGCTGAATCATGTGCAGGATTGGATTGTTTTTTTCGAGTTTGATTGATTCGCTTTCATTAGGTCTAAAAAGCTCTTCTTCTTTTTTGGCGATTGAAATCATGGTTAGGGGTAGGCCATACTTGTTTAATGCCTTTATGGCCGAGCTTAATTGGCCTTTTCCTCCATCAATAATGATTAAATCCGGTACTTTTTTGAAAGATGAATCTTCGCTATATTTGTTTCGGTCAAAAACCAAATAGGTTTGACCTTCTTTTTCGGCGAATTCGTCCGGCAGTTTTTTGATGGCTTCAAAGCCAAATTCTTCATATTTGGCCTGATCAGCTGTATCGCAAAGCAGATACATTCTGTGCACTTTATACTTTTCGATAAGTTTTTTTATGAGAAAGCCTGTGTCTAATTTTTCAATGATGTGGATGTCTTCAATAAGAGTTTTCTTACTTGGGAAAACGTTCACATGTGCGTATCCAATCCTCTTCTTTTCTTTTTCTATTGCTAAAAAGTCGCCTACAGGAAGATTTTCGGCTTTTAATTCTTTCTTTATTTCTTCCAATTCTTTTTTCTTGGCTTTTTTAATTTTGAGATTTTCAAGATTAATGGAAGGTTTAAGATATTTGATTCTTCTGGTTAAAGCTTCTTCCATTGAGGCAAAATCATCGGGCGCGCCGGCCGTTTGTTGATGGAGTTTGAATTTTCGGTAATCATCTTTTTTAGGGAATCCATTTTCAAATACGACCATGGACGCAACGGTTTCGGTTCCTGAAAAATGTGAAATGTCATAACACTCAAGGCGTCTGGGGATTTTGGTTAGTCCTAAGATTTTTTGTAAACCTTCAAGTGCCTTTGTTCGAGTTTCCTTTTCCGCTCCTTGCCATTTAATTTGGCTTTGTTTAGCGTAACTTTGGGCATTCGCCAGGGAAAGTTCCAATAACTGGTTCTTTTTCCCGCGTTCAGGAATAATTAAACTTACCTTTTGTCCTTTCACCTGTGATAACCATTGTTCGATCATTTCAGGTTCATCAACGTGATGAGGAATCAGGATTTCCTTTGGTAAATCGGTGGCTTTTTCATAGTACTGTTCCAAAAACGCATTGAGTGCTTCAGGATCTTCCTGTTCCCTTTCTGTCTGGGCTTTAAAAATAAAATTTTCCTGGCCGATTAGTTTGCCATTTCTTAGCTGAAAAAGATTGAAATAGATTTTGTCATCCTGCTCAACATAATTGATGATGTCCAGGTCTTTTTGGTGTGGATCACTAATGCGTTGTGGCTCAATAATCTCTTCAACAGCTTTAAGACGGTCACGAATTGACGCAGCAACTTCGAACTTTTTTTCACTTGCCGCTTTGTACATATCTTCTTTGATTTTTTCGATAATTCCTTCATGTTTTCCTTCCAGAAAGTTGATAACCTCATCGATCATTTTTCTGTAATTTTCGGGCTTAACCGAGGCTACGCATGGCCCAATGCAATGACTAATGTGATATTGCAGTTGGCTCTCTGATAAAGTTTTTTTAACTGTGCTTCCAGTGTGAATCGTATAGTCGATTGCCAGTTCGCAATTCCTAAAAGGAAAAACTTTTTTTAATACTTTTAGTGTTTTGATGACTTTATGTCCGGCAGTTTTTGGGCCAAAGTAACGTGCCCTGTCCCGATCAACTTTTCTTACCAAATAAATTCGCGGATAAAGGTCCTGAGTTGTTATTTTGATGTAAACGTAACTTTTATCGTCCTTCATCAGGATGTTGTATTTTGGCCTTATTTCTTTAATCCAGTTTGTTTCCAGCAAAAGAGCTTCAAGTTCCGTTTTAACAACGATATATTCGATATCGGCAATATGTTCGACCATTTTTTGCGTTCGCATGGCCTTATCGTTGCGATTTTGAAAATAACTGGAAACGCGATTTTTTAAATTTTTGGCTTTGCCAACGTAGATGATATTTCCATCTTTGTCCTTCATTTTATATACCCCGGGTTCATGCGGTATATTTTTCAGGATATGATCCAAATATGTTTGTAAATCCGGTGTTTTTTCCATTTTTGCTTGATTATTTTCGGCTCGAGTATAAGCTCTTTTTGGATTATTGTTAAATGTTTATGCTTCGAATTAGTGAATTTAAAAATCTAAAAGAGCGTGTTTACGCAACTCTGGTTTTTTTTGACTTGTTTGATAGACCTCTGACCTTAGACGAAATCTATCTTTATCGTTTTGGAAATATCAATAAAAAGGAATTGGAAAACTTTTTGCAAAATGATCATCAGATTTTATTGAAGGAAGGTCTTTATTTTTTTGCCGACCGAAAAAATATTTTTGAAAATTTTCTTGAGAAACAGATAATTGCCAGGAAATTGTGGCATAAAGTTGGCTTCTTCCTGCCAATTATTAGATTAATCCCCTTTGTGCGATTAGTCGCGATCTGCAATACTTTGGCTTTTGACGCTCCTACTTTGGATAGTGATATTGACCTTTTTATAATCACGAAAAAAGGTAGAATTTTCCTAACCCGCACTTTTGTTACTTTGTTGTTTTCAATTTTGGGAGTTAGAAGGCATGGCAATAAAATTGCCGGCAGGTTTTGTTTAAGCTTTTATTTGGCCGATGATGTTCTTGATATTCATTCAATCCAGCTTGATGACGATATTTATTTGCCATTTTGGATGGCTTCATTGAAGGCTTTTTTAGGTAAACAGTGTTATCTGGATTTTTTGAAAAATAATAACTGGCTTACTGCGTTTTTTGATCGTGAACCTGAACCTGATCTTCAAATGCTAAGAAAGGATCCTTGGTTTTCAGTATTTGGAAAGTTTGGTGAATTCGTTTTTGGCGGCAAATTTGGTGATCTGGTCGAGCTTAAGCTCAAGAACTTTTACCAAAAACGTTTTCAGAAAAATAAAAACGCTTTGGGCGATGAAGCCTCGATTGTCGTTAATTCTTCAATGCTAAAATTCCACAATATTGATCGTAGAAAGGAAATTACGGAATCGTTTAAGGAACGCTTTAATGAGGTGACATTCAGATCAAAACCTCTTCCTTAAACAGGAATAGTTTTTATTTCTTTTCTCTGCGTCTTTCTTCCTGGCCGGCGTAGATAATTTTAATTGATGTTCCGGTGAAGCTGTATTTTTTGCGCAATTCATTTTCCAAATAACGGCGATAGGAAAAATGTAGCGCTTTTGAGTCATTCACCTTGAAAACAAACGTTGGTGGATTAACACCTGTTTGATCCAATGAATAGATTTTGGCTTTAATTGGCCCGGTTTTAGGTGGCAAATGCTTGAAAATAGTCGCTTTCATGAAGCCTTCCAGTTCATCGGTATCAACCATCTTGGATCTTTCTTTTTGAATTTGTTGTGAAACCTCCAATATTTTTTCGATGTTGCGCTTCTTAAGAGCGGAAACAAAAATTACCGGCGCCCATGGCAAAAAATCAAACTTATTTTTCAATCTCCAAAGAGTTTTTGTCTCGTTTTCTTCGCGATTCTTCATAAGATCGCTTTTGTTCACTATCAGAATAAGGCCCTTTCCCGCTTCCGTAATGAATTCGGTAATGTGTTGATCCTGTTTTGCTATTCCGGCTTCATAATCAAGAATAAGGCACGCAATATCCGTTCTTTCAACCGCTTCCAATGATCTAAGCATGCTCAGTTTTTCGAGTCCTTTTTCGATTTTGCCTCTGCGACGAATTCCGGCAGTATCAATCAAATTGAATTTTTTATTTTCCCAGGTAATTCCAATATCAATTGCATCACGGGTTGTTCCCGCAGTTGGTGAAACAATCAATTTATCTTCACCAAGTAGCGCATTAACCAAAGACGATTTGCCAACATTTGGGCGTCCAAGGAAGCAAATATTGGTAACATCTTCCGCTTTCCGTTCCATTATTTTCTGCTTTTTCCAGCCTTCTTTTTTGAGTCTCTTCTCCAATTGTTCAAATAACTCATCAAAACCGATTTTATGGATAGTCGAAATGTAAATTGGCTCACCAAAACCCAACTTTTTAAAATCTTCCATTCTTTCTGTAACGCTTGGATGATCGCATTTGTTCGCAATCATCATAATCGGCTTATGGCTTTTTCGCAGAGTTTGAGCAGCTTCGTAATCATTTGAAGTTAGAACTTCACTGGCATCAACCACGAATAAAATAAAGTCAGCTTCATTCATGGCGAGTCTGGCCTGACTTTGGACATCGGCTTCAATGTTTTCTTTTTTGCCATATTCCATACCGCCGGTATCTACTAAAATGGCAGGAATTTCACCAATTTCCGAATGATGATAGATGCGATCGCGGGTTGTTCCAGCCACTTCCGAGGTGATGGCTACTCTTCTTTGGATCAAACGATTAAATAAGCTGGATTTTCCAACATTAGGTCGCCCAATAATGGCGACGATTGGTATATTGTGATCTCGTTCTTCTTTCATGCTTGGATTTGGCTAAATTCTGGCTTATAGTACAGGTGTTTTATCAAACTTACAATTTAAAATGCCATTTTATCCGGATAAACTGAAATTTTTGCAGCAGGACATCAATAATATTTGTAAAAAAGTGGGGAGGGGTGCTGCTGAAATTACGATTTTAGCGGCTACCAAGAGCGCTAATGTTGAAGCTGCCAATCAGGCGATTACAGCCGGAATCGGTTTAATTGGTGAAAATAAAATTCAGGATGCCGAGAAGAAATTTCCATCATTATTGCCGGTAAAAAGACATTTTATTGGTCATCTTCAAGCGAATAAAGTTAAAAATGCGGTCAGGTTGTTTGATTGTATTGAATCTGTGGATTCTTTGAAGCTTGCAGAGAAGATTAATTTGGAATGCCAAAAATTGAATAAGAAAATGCCTATTTTGGTAGAGGTAAACATCGCTTCAGATCCTAATAAACACGGTATAGCTGAAGGTGAAATTTCAGCTTTGATGGATGAAGTTCAAAAATTACCATTTATTTTGTGCAAAGGTTTTATGGCGATTGTTCCCTTTTTTGATGATCCGGAAAATGCCAGAATTTATTTCAAAAAAATGAGTTCTGTTTTTAAACTTTATAGTGAAAAGTTTGCCGAGATAGATACTTTGTCGATGGGCATGAGTCATGATTATCGTGTGGCTTTAGAAGAAGGTGCAACCGAAATCAGAATTGGAAGTTATTTATTTAAAAATGAAATTTGAGATTTCTGAATTTTCTCTGTATGATTTGGATGATTTTTTCCCTCATATTGTGAAACTTTTTCGTTACCTTTCCGTTTCCTGTTTACTTTCAATGTTGATGGTTGCGCCAGCTTATGCGCAATTCACGCTTTTGCCGAGTACGAGTAAGACCATTGAGGAGTGTCAAAGTACAATTAATGATTTTTTATCAAATGGCATAGTTCCTGATGCTGACCAAGCAAAAAATGCAGTTGATTACAATAATGCTTCTAAAACCTTGGATGATGCTAAACAGGCAAATGAAAAGGCTCAAAATGAGTTAAATACTGCATTAGGGGAGCAGGAGAAGGCGAATGATGCTGTTACACAAGCAGCGGAAGCAAGGAAAACATGTCTGGATGGAGCGGGTGTGGGTGGACCTTTTAAGTGTAATGATTATGAAAAAACATATAATGATGCCCGGAGTAAAGTTGCAAATTTGAAGGTATCAACTGATAAATTACAGGAAAATTTGAATTCTGCAGAGCAGGATCTTAAACAAATGCGAGATGAATTTGATGCTGTTGGAGGAAGTGTGGATGAAAAACTTAATTCAGATCAAATTATTGATGCTAGAAAAAATCTTTTAGGTTGTGCTATCAAAACCGGGAGAATGAATTTGGCATTGGTTCCATATTTTATAACCTACATCATTGATTTTGCTTTAGGCCTGGTTGGTTTAATTTCCGTTTTATTCATTGTGATTGGAGGTTACAGGTACGTGGTTGGTGGCCTTGGTGAAGATAAAGAAAAGGGTAAAAAAACTATCAGCTCCGCACTTATGGGCATGGGGTTGGCGTTACTTGCTTGGTCAATTGTTAATATTATTCTTAAAGCTATCACAGGCTAATTATGCAAAACAATATTTTTAAAAAAATCTTCGATAATACAAGAAAACAAATTTCACAGCTGCAAAAAAAAATGAGTGACTTAAAGGCTTCCGGCTCTGAGTTTATTAATGAAAGAAGTTCACATAAAACACAAAAAACTGAAGAAAAAGTAATTGTGGAAATTTCACCTGCAAGCATGGCAAAAAGCACAGCTGTCGTTTTGCTGTTGATGGTCTTTTTTTATTTTCTGTATCAGATAAATGGGATTTTAATTTTATTTTTCCTGGCTTTTGTTTTTTCCGCGGCTTTGCATCCAATGGTCAGTTATTTGCAACATAAAAAAATCCCCAGGAGTATTGGTGTATTTTTGATTTATCTTTTAGTATTCGTAGTTTTTGGAATTTTGATTTCTCATCTTGTTCCTTTAATTGCTACACAAGTTGTTGATATGGCCCATACCGTAGGGAAATTTGTTCAGGATTTGGGCTCCGGCAATGTTAATTTTCCTTTTTCGGAACAGTTGAGGCCTTATATTCTTCAGCTTTATCAAACTGTTGATTTACAGGCAGCCGCAAGTCAAATTCAAACTGCTTTGCAGGTGATTGGTTCTCAGCTTTTGAATATTTCTTTTGGTTTGATCAATGTGCTTTTGGTTTTGATTTTAACTTTTTTCATGACTGTGGAAGAAAAATCGATGGAGAAATTTTATCTTTCACTTTTCCCGTCCCGTTATGGAGTTTATATTTCAACCCGTCTAGAAGCTGTTAAAGAGAAAATCGGTTTTTGGGTAAGAGGTCAACTCTTGCTTTGTGTCGCAGGTACGGTTTTAAGCTATATTGGTCTTTTAATACTTAATGTCCAGTACGCGCTAACACTTTCGGTTATTGCCGGTGTCTTGATGGTTATTCCGGTTGTTGGACGTGTTTTTGCCTGGGCTTTGGCTATGCCGATTGTTTTGAATCAATCCCCTGTCTTGGCACTTTGGGTTTCAATCTATTATTTTATTCTTCAGCAAATAGAGGTAAATGTCCTTGCGCCTTTTATAATGAACAAGGCTATTGGTTTAAGCCCTATTATCATTATTTTCGCAATGCTGGTTGGTGCGCAGTATTTGGGGATTCTGGGTCTTGTCATCTCTATTCCACTGGCTACAATTATTGCTATTTTCGTTAAAGATTACTTGGAGAAATCAAAATAATCCAATGTTTCTTTTGCGCAATTTCCCCAGCTGAATTTTTTGATTTGCTCCTTCATTTTATTTTTGAGTTTTTCCTGAATTTCCGGTTTTTGAATTTCTTCGATTGCTTTGGAGATTGATTCTATATCTTTGGGGTTAATTAAAATTCCGGCGTCACCGATAACTTCCGGCATTGAGCTTGTATTGGAGGTGATAACCGGAACTCCGCATTTCATGGCTTCTAATAATGGCAACCCAAAGCCTTCAAAAAGCGATGGGTAAATGAAGGCGGTTGCTCCCTTAACCAGGGATTCTTTTTGATTTTCTTCAATAAAACCCGCAAAGATGATGTCTTTATTTTCTTCCAGTTTTACTTTAGAGAAAATTTTCTTATCTTCTTTGCCGGCTATGACGAGCTTGATTTTACTTTGTGAATGCCTTTTTTTGTATAGGTTGAAAGCCTCTGCCAGCCTGTTAACGTTTTTTCTTGGCTCTATTGTTGATAAGAAAAGCAGGTATGGCTCTTGAAGATGATATTTTCGGAGTACCTGCTTGGTGGTTTCAGTTTTTATATTTTGGCAAAAATTTTCCGCAATCCCCTGGTGTATTACTTTAATTTGGCCTTTATAATCAATGTTTTGCAGGATATCTTTTTTAGTAAATTCCGACACGGCAATTATTTTATCTGCGCTTTTTATTTCTTTTTGGGGATTTATTAATTTGTACCAAAGCCGTGTTTTTAATGAAAAAAACTTCGGAAAATGCAAAAAAGATAAATCGTGGATTGTTAAGATTTTCCTTACCTCCTTAGATAAAGCGCTTGGCCTTAAATCCGGCATAAAGAACAGGTCTATTTGGTCTTTTTTTAGCGATTCCGGCCTTAGGTGTGGATTTCTATCAAGGTGCCTTAAAATCAATTGATCCAGCTTTGGCCATTGAACGGCAATAAGCAGAAAATTTAGGATTTTATTGGGGATTCTGGTCTGAATTATTGTCAGGTTTTTGCTTTTAATTTTCGGCAAAAACGGCATTTGATTACTCGAAGCATTGGCAAAAAGAATATAGGTGTTTGTCTGATCTATACTGACTAAATTCTCGATAAGATTTTTAATGTAGATTTCTATTCCACTGATTTTCCCTCCCATCAGTGGCCTGATATCAATGACGATATTCATGCATTGACTATAAGGTACTCAAAATCGCCCGGTAAAAGTTTTTGAATCTTTTCCAAATCTTGAAGCTTGGTTTTTCCGAGTCTGCAAACCAAGATAATCCACTCTTTACTGATTATTTCCATTGAGTCTTGTGGAAGTGTAATTGCCTGAAAAGTTTTTCCAGAATTGGTTTTTTGAAGAAGTTTACTGATTTTTTCGGGATTTATATTCAATCCGGCAATGATAACCTTTTTGGCGCTTTGGCCCTTTAAATAGGCACCAACAGTCTCCAGGCTCTTTATTTTTTCATCTCCCAATCTTTCCAAAGGCTTTTTATTAAGAATGGAGATAATCTGTTCTTGGGTTGTGGCAAGCATGAAGAAATACTCATGGGCCAATGCGATTATTTGGCCGAGTATGAATCCACCAATCATTCCAAAAATAACGACTAAGATGAAAGGATAGTTCTTTGGCTCTATATTTGATGAATATGATCCGATTATAAAACCACTTTGAGTTAGATTATTGTAAATGGCTAGCTGATTATTGAGCTCTTTTTCCAGATTGTTACTTATTTTTTCAGCTTCTTCTTTGGTTGAACCGGTGAAATTTATTGAAATATTTTGTCTTTCCTGTTTCTTTGCTGAAATATTAAAATTATCATTTATATTTTTGCCGGAAATTTTATTAACGAAATTCTGATCTTTGAACCATCCGGTAATTGTTTCGGCGAATTGATCCGCGGCCTGAACGCTTTCATATAAGCTGGTGGAAGCGGTTTGTTTTGCGCCAATACTTGCATAAATTGTGTCTTCATAACTTATTTTATTTTTTGAATTGGCAAAATAAAGTGCGCTTAGTGTTGTGACTATTGTCAGCATCAATAAGACTTTCCAGTTCCTTTTTATGAAATTTAAATATTCGACAATTTCCATAATTGATTAATTAATGCATATCGGTTACCCAGTTTTCCCACTTTTTCTCAATAAATTCAAGCATTTTCTCGTTAAAGATCTTTAAATCAAATTTCTCGGCATGTTCTCTGATTGCCTGTGGATCGAAATTCATTTTGTTGAATTTTTCAATTGCCGCCTTTAAAGTAACTGCATTTTGCTCATTGAAAAATATTCCGGTCTTTTTATCGACGATTGTTTCCAGGGCACCACCTTTGTTATAGGCTATTACCGGGCATCCCGAAGCCATTGCCTCTAACGGAGTAATCCCGAAATCCTCAATTTGCGGAAAGATAAGGGCTTTTGCCTGGCTGTATAGTTCCGTTAATTTATTGTTTGAAACGTGGCCCAGAAATTCAATATTGTCATTGGCCATTTCTTTTAATTTTTTGTAGGCAACTCCCGTTCCAACAATTTTCAAGGGCAGGTTCAGTTCGTTAAAAGTTTCAATTATAAGGTCAAATTTTTTGTAAGGCGTTAGTCTTCCTACGGCCAAAAAGAAGTCTTGTCGATTTGGGTTAACATTATAATTTTTGCAATCAACAAATGGATAAATAACGCTTGATGGTTTGCGATAATATTTATTGATTCGATTTTGGATGTGCTTGGAATTGGCAATAAAATTATCCACTCTGTCTGCGCTTAATCGATCCCACATTCTTATTTTGTGCATGAAAAGCGGTGCGATCTTTTTTACAATACTGTTTACTTCGTACTCCTGAATATATTTGTGACTATTTTCCCAGGCATAACGCATTGGGGAATGGCAATAACAAATATGTAAAGTTTGCGGTTTGGTTATTACGCCTTTAGCGCAAGAGTGAGAGCTTGAAATAACAATGTCGTACCCGCTCAAATCAAACCTTTCAAAGGCGTGTGGCATCAATGCTAAATACAATTGATGTTTGTCTTTTGCAAAAGGAAGGTTTTGCAGATATGAAGTGTTGATTATCGCGTTTTCAAATCCTTTAATTTTTTGTGGATTATAAATGGAAGTGTAAATTGGCGCTTTCGGAAAAAGATGGTGGAGAGCCAAAATAACTTTTTCTGCTCCACCGGTGTTTGTTAACCAGTCACAAACGATTGCCAGTTTAACGTTTTTTAGGGACATTTAAAATTACTCAAAAGCATTTTTTATGATACGAATTTTTTGCTCTTGAGTAAAGCCTAAAGTTTTTCTTCTTTGGTGTCTTTTTCTTTTACTTTGATGAGTTTTGAAATGGAAATCGATTTGGCTGGAAACATTGTTCCCAAAATTTTGGCATAAATACTGTTATTGCTCATGTTATCTATGGCTTTACTCTTGAATAATTGAACGACCTTATTGTCCGGATCACGTTCCAAAAGTCTTTCGCAGATATGAATTACATCGACATACTTTTTTTCCTTAAACCACATGCCGAGTAGCTCAACAACAACTTCTTCATCCGTCTTTGCCATGCTTGATTCACGGACGTTATCGATATCGTTTATCAAAACAAGCCTTCCTGTTTTTTGCTTTAATAGAAGTCGCAAAATTCCATAACCGATCACTACGAAAATAACTACCGGTATAATTTGGTTTAATTGTAGAAGGAAGTCAAAAATCGCATGTAGTCCGATTGCAATAAAAAGTCCCTTTAAGATAGTTGTTTCTTTAAAGGCTTGAGATTTGGAATAGTTAAAGACTCTTGCCAGGAACCTTTGGAAATGATGTTTTTTGCCGGCCATTTCCGATTGTTCACGAATATTTAATGAGAATTTTGCAATTCCATAATAATAACCGAATATGCCGGAAAACATAAGGTGGGCGCAGGTAGTGAAAATTGATCTGAATAAGTAGGCTATGAAAAGCTGTTGGATACCCAGATTTGTCCAAATATGATAGATGTAAAAAATATTTTCAATGAATGAAAACCCCAAAGCTGCAACCAGGCTGAATTGAATTGATTCGTTGATTGTTTCTATCAGCAAGTACCTTTTGTCTATGAATCTTATTAAGGCTTGTTTAACTATTTCTTCGGTTATTCCAACACATATAAAAAGTACGATAAAATTGAAATTTTGATCATTGATGTTTTCCTGAAGAAAGTTGACAATGCTAAATTGAGGGAAGAAGTTCAGGAAGTACTGCATTGCAAAAATCGGAATCACCGAGAGTGTTCCCGCAAGAAAGAGCAGTACTTGTAATCCGTGTCTTTTAGTTTTTTTGAAAATCACGGTTAACCAAATTGCCGCCGGGGCGAGGGCTAAGAGTCCAGAAACAAGATAGAGGGTAAAGGTGCTGTCCATAGCCTATCCGTATTAAGGATTTTTAATGTGCAGCAACGTCATGCAATAACGCAAATTTCGCTTCGTCCAAAGTTGGATAGGTGTTAATCAGTTGAGTCAAACCCACGACCTGAAGAATATCCAAGATGTTGCTTTTAGCTTTTGCTATAACGATTTTGCCCTGGGCTTCCGCAATTTTGCCATACCAGTCGGTCAGGTATCCTACGGCCTTGCTATTCATATATTCCAATTCTTCAAAGTCGAAAAGTAAATATAAGTTTTTAGGATTTTGCTCGATGAGTCCGTAAATAATTTTGGATTTTTCGTCAACGTTGCTTTCATCAAGCTGTCCCTGGAATTTAGCCAGTTTTACCGCTTGGTTTTGAGTAGTTGCCGGAATGTCTTCAACTGTAATGTTTATTTCTGTCATGGGTTTTTAATTAGTAATTAATAATTTGTAATTAGAAATGATGGATTTGGGACTGGGCGCTTAATTGAGCACAAGATGACTTGGATCCGCTGAGGATTGTGCCATTTCTTTGAGTTTTGGATCGTTTAAATTCTTTTTCACTCTAACTAAAATACCATTATTTTCTATATCTTTAAACTCCAATTCATCCGTCCATTCTGCGACGATTTTAGAAAGTCCTCTGCCACGGATACCTTTGTGAATGTAGTTTGGTTTTCTTCTTTCATCTATCAGTTGTTTTAGTTGTTCGGCGGTTGTTTTATTTGTGCCGTTATTTTTATCTTCAACCAATATTTCAATACTTTCGTGAGGATTGCTGATGAAAGTTATTTTAATATCATCTCCCGGCGCTGTGCCGTGTTCAATTGCGTTATTGCAAAGTTCATCAACTACGGATTGAAACCTGAATGCCCATTGTTCCGAAAATTCGGTCATGTTGCGAATGAGAGATAAAGTAAAATCTCTTATCCCCGACATGAAATAAGCATTGGTAGGCAGGGTGATTGTTATTTTTACCGGTTTGTTTTCCGGAGTTGGTGTTTCCATATAATTCTCAAAAGTTCATATAATTTTAGCATTTTTTACCCTGTTTGGTCAAATACCCTTGCATTTATGGCGGAATTACTATAGATTTTCGCTGTTTTTATTTCAGTTTACCTTTAGATTGTGCTGTCCTCCCGTTTATGGGTTAAGCGCAAGATGATGAGGGTAAATTAACCCCAAGGATATATGAATCAGACCGTTATAAAGGAAATGTTGGACAACGCTGTCCATTTTGGACATAAGACTCAAAAATGGAACCCAAAGATGAGAAAGTACCTCTTTGGAGCCCGAAATGGAGTTCATATTTTTGATTTGGAAAAAACAGAAATTGCTTTGGATAAAGCTGTTGATTTTTTAAGAAACGCCGCTGCCAGTGGTAAAACAATCCTTTTTGTCAGCACTAAGCCACAAGCTGCCGAGTTGATGAAAGAGGCCGCAGAAGCTGTTAAAATGCCTTTTGTTGTTCACAAATGGATGGGTGGTTTGTTGACAAACTTCACTACAATGAAGCAACGTATTCGTTATTATAAGACTTTAAAAGAACAAGAAAAATCAGGTGGATTTGAAAAATACACTAAAAAAGAAGCAGTGGTTTTAAGAAAAGAGATCGAAAAACTTGATGCGGCGTTAGGTGGTGTTATTGACGTAGAAAGGCTTCCTGATGTAATTTTCTTGGCTGATGCGGTTCGTGATCGTATTGTTGTTCGTGAAGCTAATAAGGTAAAAATCCCGGTTGTGGCTATTGCGGATTCCAATGCTAACCCGGACGGTATTGCTTATCCAATTCCCGGAAATGACGATGCGGTTAAGTCTCTTACGTATTTGATTCACAAAGTTAAAAGTGCTATTTTGGGTGGGAAAGGTACTAAATAATAATTTTCATCAAAATGCTTGATAATAAAGTAGAATCCTCTTCTTCCGCTCCTGTTGAAAATGCGCAGAGTCAAAATACTCAGCCGGTTCAGCCTGTAGCGGCTCAAAGTCCAACTGCTGCTTCGGTTTCGTCACCTGCACCAGTAACTGCAATTGTGCAACCAGCCGTTAGTTCTGATGATCGGCTTTGGGGAGCTATTTGTTATATACCAATGATGGCGTTATTGGCTTTGATTGTTAGACCTGAAAGTGCCTATGTGAAGCTTCATGGTAAACAGGGATTGCTGATGTTGGGTTTGTTTTTCTGTACTGTTATTATGTACGTTTTGTTTTGGCCTTTAGGTCCAATTTTGGGGATGTTGGGTCAATTTGTACTTTTTGTTTTGTCCATATATTCAGCTTATTTGGCATTTATGGGTAATTGGTGGAAGATTCCTGTTTTAGGTGATGTTGCGGAAAAGTTGCCGGTAACTGTTTTAACAAAAGCGGCTACCCAGGCTATAACCGGCCAGCAACCAACTTCTACGCAGGATGCTGAACAGCCACAATCGTCAGATAAACCTCAGTCTTAAATTTGGTTTTATATTTACTTATTTTATAACTTTTCATTGAAATGGCAGTTACACTTGAGCAAATTAAGGAATTACGCGAGGTCACCGGATCATCCATGATGGCTTGTAAGAAGGCTATGGAAGAGGCTGATGGTGATTTAAATAAAGCTATTGATACACTTAGAAAAAAGGGTGAAGCCAAGGCTATTGAAAGAGGTGAAAGATCTACAAGTCAGGGTACTGTAGCGAGTTATATTCATGGAAATGGTAAACTTGGCGTTATTGTTCAAATTGGATGTGAAACTGATTTCGTTGCTAAGAATGAAGAGTTCCAAAACTTGGCAAAAGATATCGCCATGCATATCGCAGCGATGAATCCTTTGGTTTTATCACCTGATGATGTTTCTCATGAATTGGTTGAAAAAGAGCGTGAAATTTGGCATCAGCAATTAAAAAATGAAGGAAAAAACGATAAAATGATCGAAATGATTTTGACAGGTAAAGAAAAAAAATTCCGTGAAGAAAATGCGCTTTTAAAACAGGTTTTTGTTAAAGATCCGGAAAAGACGATTGAAGGGCTTTTGGTCCATGCAATTACAAAGATGGGTGAAAATATTAAAATCGTTCGTTTCGCACGTTTCTCCGTTTAAATTTTAATAATGAAGGATATTTTGAAAGGTATTGAGGCCGCTATTGAGGATATTAAAGCAGGCAAGATGCTTGTGGTGGTTGATGATGAAGATCGGGAGAATGAAGGTGATCTGATTATGTCCGGGGAAAAAGTGACAGCTGCCGACATAAATTTCATGGCGCAAAAAGGCCGTGGGTTGATTTGTGCTCCTATTTCAAATAAGTTGGCGGATCGACTGGATCTTTACCATATGGCTAAAAAGAATAATGAGGCTTTTAGGACTAATTTTACTATTTCGATTGATTATCGTTTTGGAACTACAACAGGAATTTCGGCTTCCGATAGAGCTAAAACAATAAATTCTCTGGCTTCCGATTCTTCCAAGTCCGATGATTTTGCTCAACCCGGACATGTTTTTCCTATTCGTGCCTGTGATGATGGTGTTTTTGAAAGACCGGGACATACAGAGGCCACGTTGGATTTGATGAAGTTGGCGGGATTAAAGGAAGTTGGTGTACTTTGTGAAATTGCTGAAGATAGTGGGGAAATGGCACGTTTGCCTTTTTTGATTGAATTTGCTAAAAATTATAAACTAAGACTTATTTCAATAAAGGATCTCATTGAATACAGAAAACAACAAAAAAAATCAGTTAAAAAAGGTGGCTGACGCTTTGCTTCCAACAAAATCCGGCCTGTTCCATTTGTATGTGTTTAGAGGAAAAGATAATAAAGAGCATGTTGCTTTGGTGATGGGGAAAATTAAAAAAGATACACCGATGTTGGTTAGAATTCATTCTGAATGTTTAACCGGTGATATTTTTGGTTCATTGCGTTGTGATTGTGGGCCCCAGCTTCAAGCAAGTTTAAAACAAATCAAAAAAGAAAAGTCCGGTATCTTGCTTTATTTAAGACAGGAGGGGCGTGGTATTGGTTTGGTCAATAAGATTAAGGCTTATGCTTTGCAGGATCTTGGTTTTGATACGGTGGATGCAAATAAGCAATTGGGGTTTGAAGCGGATGCCAGGGAATATGATATTGCCGCTTTGATGTTGGCTGAATTTGGAGTGAAGAAAATTAAACTTCTTACCAATAATCCTAAAAAAATAAAAGAAATTACGCAGTGCGGCATTGATGTTGTTAAGCGTATATCAATTCAAATTAAACCTAATAAAGTAAATAAAGGCTATTTGTTAACAAAAAAAAATCGTTTAGGTCACTTGCTTGATTATGTCTAATAAATTTTCTAAACAGGACAGGCTTTTTATGCAAAGGGCTTTTGTGCTTGCTGAAAAAGCCAGGGGGCGAACTTTCCCTAATCCAATGGTTGGGGCTGTATTTGTGAAAAATAATAAAATTATTGCTGAAGGTTATCATAAAAAAGCCGGTCGGCCACATGCAGAGGTTGAGGCGCTTTCCAAGTTATCACCTCAACAGATTAAAGGCGGAATTTTATATGTTACTTTGGAGCCTTGTGCTCACTTTGGGAAGACTCCTCCTTGTACAAATTATTTGATCAACAAAGGTGTTAAGCACGTTAAAATAGCCATGCGTGACCCGTTTAAATTAGTGAATGGAAAGGGTATGGAGTTGTTAAAAAAAGCCGGAATAAAGGTTGAAATTGGACTGCTTGAGCAGGAAGCTCGGAAATTAAATGAGGTTTTTATTCATAATGTTCTGCATAAATCACCGTTTGTTATCTCTAAAATGGCAATAACGCTGGATGGAAAAATCGCGACAGCTACAGGAGATTCAAAATGGATTACCGGTGAGGAATCACGAAAAGAAGTTCACAGAATGAGAAATTGGGTGGATGCGATTGTGACGTCGGCTAAAACCGTTTTAAGTGATGATTCGCATTTGGGAGTGAGGATGGTTAAGGGAAAAGATCCTAAGCGAATTATTATTGATTCCAGGCTTGAAACCGGTCTTGATGCCAAAGTTTATCGTGATCAAAATGTGATTGTTGCTACAAATGTGGCTAAAGGTGTTAAATTTGAGGCTTTTAAGCAAAAAGGGATCGAGGTTTTGGTTTATCCCGGGGAGAGAATTCCTTTAAAAAATTTGCTTAAGGATTTATACCAAAAAAATATTGGAAAAATTATGCTGGAGGCCGGTGGTGGGCTTTTTACCGCTTTTTTGAAAGAGAGACTGATTCAGAAAAGTTACTTTTTTATTGCGCCAAGGATTATTGGCGGAGGAATCCCCTTTGTTAATGATCTTGGAATCAATAAAATGGCTAAAAGTATAGATTTAATCAATCTTGAAACTAAAAGGTTTGGGCCGGATGTTTTGATTGTTGGGGATATTCGGTATAAAGGTAAGTTTTAGGAGAGAATTATTTCTTGGCGAACGCTTCGCTGCTTGGCTTTAGCATTGCTATATTTGCGCTTGTGTATTATAATATATTAATTATTGAAGAAGCTCAAAATAAACTCAAAAATAAAAAACAATGCTAAAACTTATTGAAAAAATCTTTAATATTTCTCCTCACGAATTGCCAAGAACGGCTTACGCCTGGTTTGTGAAGTTTTTGCATCGTGTGGGGTTTGTGATTGGCTGGACGGTTTTAACAGCCATGTTTGTTACAAGATTTTCGATCACTTCGCTCCCCTATCTTTTCTTGATCCAGGCTCTTTTAAATATTTTGGGAATGTTCTTGTTTGCTTTTCTACATGAGCATTTATCGGTTAGGAGCCTTATTGTTATGTGTGCTCTGATTTCCGGCTCGTTATTGTTTGTTGCGACTTTGTTTTTGAATCATGTTTTTATATTCTTTGCTTTTTTGTTGCTTACTTTTGGTATTTTTGTTCCTCAATTAACAATATTTATTTCGAACTATCTGGAGGACTTTTTCTCGCCATTGGAATGTGAAAGAATCTCCCCGATTATTGATTCTTCGGAAACGCTTGGTGGTATCTTTGCGGGTTTGTTGGCTGCCAGTTTAACCATGTTTGTTCAACCGGTTAAATTACTCTATATTTGGACATTTTTCTTATTTTTACTGGTAAGTGTTACTTTGTTTTTGCAACCAAAAGTTTCTTCTTATCATCATATCATTCATGCTAAAAAGGTTTCAGAAAAGCCATTCTTGGTGGAACGTTTTAGGGAATTTAAGTCTGCGGTAACTCATTTGCGGTCTGTTCCTTTTCTACAATCTTTATTTGTGATTTTCCTTTTACAATGGATTATTGCCCATCTGCTTGAGTATCAATATACTAACGTGATTGAAGGTGGATTGCATGGCGTTCAAACGGAGGCTGCTCAGGAAGAAGGGCTGACTCAGGGATTGGCGTCTTTTTATATCTTGTTTAATGCCTGCGCGCTTTTTGTTCAGTTATTTGTTGCAAGTAGAATCTTGAAAAAATATGGTACTGTGGCCAGTTTTATGATTCATGCCTTGATGACGTTTTTTAGCGCTTTATCTTTATTTTTTGGGTTTGGAACTTTTACTACGATCTTGGCAAAGAATAATTTTGAGATTTCCGGTGTAATAAACAGGAATGCCTATGAGGCTTCTTATTATGCCTTAAAGCATGGGACACAACGCCAGGTAAGAGAGCTTTTTGAAGCACTTTTATTGCCACTTGGAACTATCATTGGAACAGTCATGCTTTTGTTTATTCAATGGTTTTTTCTGGAAAAAGATGCGTCTTTGCTCATACAATTGAGCTTTGTGACTTTGGCACTGGCAATGGTGGTTCTTACATTCAGACTTCAAAATCGTTATACAAAGCTTGCTCAAAATAATCTTTCGATTGGTGAAAATGCCATTTCAAAACTGCATGCAATTGAAATTTTGTCTCAACAGGGCCATAAAAATGCCGCTCCTATTTTGGTTAAGGCTTTACATAAGAGTTCCGAGGATACCTTGATCAAGGTCAAAATTCTACAAATGCTTGGGAAGATTGGAAATATTGAAAATATCCCCGATATTTTGCACTTTCTTAATTCCAAGGATCAACATCTAGTATTGGCTGCAATAAAGGCTTTAGAAGCATTTCCTCGGTTGAAGAAATATATGCTTAAACAGTCTTTTGCCAGATACAGGGTTATTGATGAACTAAAGAAATTGTTTGCAGAAAAGCCAAATGAACAAATTCAAACTGCGATTATTAAAACTTTGGCGCATTTTCGTGATCCGGAAATTGTTCCTTTTTTGTTGGATATTTTAAAGAATTCCGGGCCTAAATTGCAGGCTGCTTCCATTCGTGCTTGCGAGTTATTTAATGATCCGAATATTATTTATTATGTTGAGCCTTATTTGCACGCCGGGGATGCTTTTGTTAGAGCGCAGGCGTTGGTGACGCTTTGGCAATTTAAAAAGTTGCGCACCAGGTTGAAGAAGATTTTTTATTTTATGTTGAGATCGATTTCTTTCAACGATCAGGTCGCTGCGTGTTCGATTGCCGGAGATATTGGCGAGGGAAGGAACGAATTAATCCCCTATCTTACCGTTTCCAATCCGGAGTTGCGATTGTATGCCTCCTGTTCGCTTTTGAAATTGGGTTATCGGGAAGCCGGAAGCTATCTTGCTCATTTACTTTTGGGGAAAAATTCAGTAGTCTTAGCCAAGACGCGTGAACTTTTGCATGAGTTGAGTCCAGACTTGCAGATGGTCATGGTTTCGGTATTACAAAAAGAAATTTCGGTAAAATTACATCATTTGTTTTTCAAGTCACCCAATATGAATTCTTTATTGCAAAGTGCCGACTCTGAATTGTTATTTAAGCTTAAAGAAGCCTATCTTTGTCTGGAGGCTTATCATGAAGCACAGTTGATTGATGATATTTTAGAGAAAAGAAAATCTTCCGAAATTGAAATTGCTTCTACTTCTTTAATTCAAAATGCTCAAGTATTAGAGCCTGTATAATTTAATTTTTTAAATATGAGTGACTATTCAGCAGAAAATCTAACTATTCAAATTGTTCCGCCTTTAAATAAATATCAGGTGGTGGAATTCCGTGGTGAAATGGATAAAGCCGGTTTGACCGAAGTTAAGGGCAAACTTGAGGCCTTAATCGAAAATTACAGTTTGCAATATCTGGTTTTTGATTTTGGTGCTTTGGATTATATCAACAGTGAAAGTATTGGCTTTTTAATGGCTATCCATTCACATTTGGTTAAAACCGGAAAGGCTTTGGTTGTTGTTAATGCCAAGGCTAATGTTAAAGATATTTTTCAGGTAATTGGTCTTTTTTCAGTGGTTACTTACTATGATACTTTAAACCAGTTTGTGGAAAAAATCGGAGCTTAATTTATTTTTATGAATTTCTTCAGAAAAAGCATCCTTTGGAAAGTATTTAACTATTTTATTCTTTTTACAGTGTTGGCCGCTGTAATAGTTTATTACTTTTTTTCTCAGAATTATCAAAATATAAGTCTGGTTACTTTTGCCGGGGTGCTTGTCTTCTTTTTGGCTTATTTCCTGCTTGTTTACTGGTATGAGTTTGTCAGACCAATGAACGTTATTTTAAATGAAATCAGGGCTTTGTTAATGGGAAAAGAATACAAAAGATTCTTTAGTAAAAGGATTGATGAAATTGGGGTTATCGCTCATTTTTTTAATGAAGTTACCAGAAATTTTGAAAAAATCTCCAATCAACTGCGTGAAGGAAAACGCATGATGGGTGAGCTGGAAATTGCCGGGCAGATTCAAAAAGAGATTTTGCCGACTGCCGCGCCACACATTGCGGGATTGGACATTGTAGCCAAAACAAGGCCGGCTGTTGAGCTTGGTGGTGATAATTTCGATTTCATAACTAATAAAGATAATACTTTTATTTACATTGGAGATGTGACCGGACATGGAGTTCCTGCGGCTTTGATCATGATGATGGTGAATACGCTGATTCATACTTTGGTTGATGTTTATGATAGTGCTTATGATGTTGTGGTTCAAACAAACCGCCAATTAAAGGCCAGAATCAAGTCAACCATGTTCATGACGATGTTGATGTTGAAATGGAATTCGACTACTCAAACAATGAGTTATGTGGGAGCCGGTCACGAGCATTTGCTTGTTTACAGAGCCCACAAAGGAGAATGTGAAGATAAAATGGCCGGTGGTATTGCTCTTGGAATGGTTGCCGATAACAGCAAAATCGTGAAAGAAGTTACGCTTCCATTGATGAAAGATGACGTGATTATTCTTTACAGTGATGGTCTTACAGAAGCCAGAAATATGGCCGGTGAAATGTTTGGACTGGATAGATTAAAGCAGGCAATTCAACTTTATGCGCCGCAATATGGCCCTGAAGGAATTGTGTTTCATGTTGCACGTGATTTTTCCAGATTTGTTCAGGATCATGTTCAGGAAGACGATGTGACTTTGATGGCGATTCGTTTTAGCGGCTCTAAAGACACAATCGAAACAGCTGTTAAAAATTCGACCAGCTGGAGTGATATGGCGGAGCCACAAGTTCCTGCAGCTAATGATAAAGAGAAATCAATTTTATAATTATGTTCTTAAAGGATTTTGACTATTGCTTGCCGCCGGAGCTGATTGCGCAAAAGCCGGCTACACCCAGAGATTCTTGTAAATTAATGGTTCTTGATAGTGCTAAACGGCAAATTGAGCATAAGCATTTTTATGATATTTTAGATTATTTGAATCCCGGTGATGTTTTGGTTTTTAATAATTCCAAGGTTATTCCTGCCAGAATTTTGTTTAAACGTGGAGAAAGAACGCTGGAAATTTTCCTGATTAGACAGAAAGATCATCAGCGTTGGTTTGTTTTAGCCAAGCCCGGAAAGGTTTTAAAGCAAGGGGCGGAATTTAAAATCAATGAAAATTTGTCTTTTGTGGTTGAAGATATTCTGGAAGATGGACAGCGCCTGGTGGCTTTTTCGCTTAATGGCGCGGATCTAGAGAGTGAACTTTTTAAGGTTGGATTACCTCCCTTTCCGCCATATATTAAAAATCCTCAGGCGAGTTTTGCTGATTATCAAACCGTTTATGCGGATAAACATGGGAGTGTGGCGGCGCCAACGGCCGGTTTGCATTTTACGGAAGAGCTCTTGGCCAAGCTGAAAAATAAGGGGATCCAGCTGGAATTTGTGACTTTGCATGTTGGACTTGGTACTTTTTTGCCAATTAAGGTTCCAAAAATTGAAGAACATAAAATGCACGAGGAGTTTTTTGAAATTGATGATGGAACGGCCGGGCGTCTTTTTAAGGCGCAGCAGGAAGGACGCAGGATTGTGGCTGTGGGAACTACTTCCGTTAGGGTTCTGGAAAGTGCTTTTGACCAAAAAACCGGCTTTGCGACCGGTCTTCAAAAGACCAGTATTTTTATTTATCCCGGGTATGAATGGAAATGTGTTAGGGGGATGATAACCAATTTCCATCTGCCTCAAAGTTCGCTGCTGCTACTGGTTTCTTCCTTTGCCGGGAAGGATTTTACCCTGAAAGCTTATGATGAAGCTATAAGAAGAAAGTATCGTTTCTATAGTTTTGGTGATGCCATGTTTGTTTTTTAGGCGGTTTTCTGCTATAATGTAAAGATTTATAAAACTCACATTATGAAAAAACAAATATCTAAATTTTTGGCTTCAGCAACAACTATTCTGATGTTTTTGACCCCTTATGTGGCTTTGGCATCCAGTGGCCAGGTTACCGTTAGTGCCGTTTCAGCTCAAAAATCGAACGTTACCGTAAGTAGAACTGTTATTCAAAACGATGGCAGGGACTCAGCAACGCTCCAGGTTCAACTAATGGATGCTTTTGGCACTCCGTATCCCGGACATGCTGTAACACTCGTTTCCAGCAGAAACAATGATGTAATCAAAGCTTTGAGTTTTGCCGGTATTTCGGATAGATCCGGTAAAACCAGTTTTGCCGTTTCTTCTTTGGATAAGGGTGTTTCTATCTTTAGCGTAATTGATTCTACTGCGAATGTTGTGCTTGATCAAAGACCTCAGGTCGCTTTTTTGTCTTCTCAGCAATATATGCAAGATGTCGGTGGTGACTTCAATTTTATTAATGTGGCTCAGGCTGCTGATTTTGGCGCGTTGAGTCAATTCCAAATTTCTGATTTTCCGGTAAGTATTCAGTCCGGTCAGAATGTTAGTTTTAAGATAACTGCTCAGGATTCCTCTAATCAGACTGTTCAAGATTATGTTGGTACGGTTCATTTTTCAGCTGGAGGTGATAACAGCAATAATGTTTCTTTGCCGGTAGATTACACTTTTAAGGCAAGTGATTTGGGTGTTCATCAATTTAGTTTGGGTTTAAGTTTTACCTCGAATGGAACTTACAAAGTAAATGTTAATGATTTAAGTAATGTTCTTTTAAAGGGAACTGCTACCGTTACAGTTGGTAATCAAGGACAACAGGGTTCACAGCAAAATTTATCCAAGCCGTTAATTACTACTCCGGTTGCCGGCAGTTTTAGTCAAAAAAATCAATCTATTACAGGTTCCGCTCCTGCTAGCTATACAGTTAAGATTTTTGATAATCAGCAAGAAATGGGAACTGTTCAGGCGGATAATACCGGTAAATTCACCTATCAAACCATTCCACTTATTGATGGGGCTCACAAGTTTTATGTAGTGGCTTTGGATCAAAATCAAACTATTCAGGGCACTTCCGATCCTGTGCAAATTACAATTGATACAACTCCTCCAACCGTTGATCAAATTACACTTACTCCTGCCGATAATGTAAAACCCGGACAGGCTATAAGTCTTGATGTATTAAGTGAGGAAAACTTGTCTCAGTCGGCCGCGGTGTTCAATTCGGATATCATTTCTTTGAATCCAAGTTTGGATAAGCCGGGGCATTATATTGCCTCTATTCAGGCTCCCAATGTTGCAGGCGCTTATCCGGTTGATGTTATTTTGGTTGATCAACTTGGTAATGAGGGCTCATATAAAGGAAAAGCTCAGGTAACAGTAACGGAAACCGTGACTACCCAAGAATCACAACAGACTCAGGGCACGCAGCAAACTCAACAAGGTGGACAGTTTGCCGGCAGGGTTTCAGGCGTTATCTCTTATGGTGGTGATAAAAAAGTCGTTCTGGTATGGGAAGCCTTAACCGCTCCAAATACAGTAATCAAGCATTATCGTGTATATTTTGGTAATAATGCCAGTGATCTTAAGGATTATGCGGATACAAAAGATACTTCCACAACCTGGTATGTTCCAAATCTGGATAATGGCAAGCAATATTATTTTGCGGTTACCGCTTTTGATGAAGCCGGCAATGAAACTTCAATGAAGAGTGATTTTGTAACGGGAATTCCTTTTGCTTCCGAGGTAAGTTCTTTACCACAGACGGCTGCAGATATTTTGAATACAGTTAATGATTTGCATGCTTCCGCTTTGGATTCACTTGAAACAATGCCAAGGCAGAATGATTACGGCCCTGAATTGATTTGGATTCTTTCCGGATCCGGCCTGGCCTCTATGACTATTCAAAAAATTCGCAGAAAGTTGAAAAAATAGAGTTTAATATTGGCGGTTATTAGGTGGATTTTAAGGGACTTTCCTGATAAAATCCTGATGTTTTTTAAACAGATATATGTACATTAATTATATTGTGACTTTTTTGAACATTTTCTTTGACCTGCTTAGTTTTGCAATTTTGGCGAGAGTTTTGCTTTCATGGATGCCAATGCAATCAAATCGGGCAATTGATATTTTGAAGGATGTTACCGATCCTATTTTGAATTTGGCAAAAAGGATTACGCCAAATTTGGGGATGATTGACCTTTCTCCGATTATTGCTATTTTTGCATTGGATCTTTTGAAAACTCTGATTTTTATTTTATTAGGTGCGAAATAATGCTGAATATTCACAATACTTTAACGGCAAAAAAGGAGGCTTTTAAACCGCTGCAAGAAGGCAAAGTTAGTATGTATGTTTGTGGACCGACGGTTTATGACCTGGGGCATCTTGGGCATGGAAGGTCGGCGGTTTCTTTTGATATTATTCGCAAATATCTTGTCTATAAGGGCTATAAAGTGACTTATGTCTCCAATTATACCGATATTGACGATAAACTGATTCAACGCGCGGAGCTGAAAAAAATTACCGTGGCGGAGTTGGCTGCGCAAATAATTCCGGAATATGATCGTGATTATGCCTCTCTGGGAATAATGAAACCGGATGTTCAGCCAAAGGCTACCGAATATGTTCCGCAAATGATTGAGCTAATTAAGGATCTGGAAAAGAAAGGATTTACTTATCTTTTGGATGATGGAGTTTATTTTGATGTGACCAAATTCAAGGATTATGGAAAGCTCTCAAAGCAAAAGCTGGATAAATTGAAGGCCGGTTCAAGAGTGGCTGTTAAAGTAGGAAAAAAAAGTCCTCAGGATTTTGTTTTGTGGAAACTTTCCAAACCGGGTGAACCTTTTTGGGAGAGTCCCTGGGGTGTTGGCAGGCCGGGCTGGCACATTGAATGTAGCGCTATGAGTAAACAAATTCTGGGTGTTACTTTTGATATTCATGGTGGTGGCGCGGATCTTACATTTCCTCATCATGAGTGTGAAATTGCGCAAAGTGAAGCGGCAAACGGCGCGCCTTTTGTGAATTACTGGCTCCATAATGGCTTCATTCAAATCAATAATGAAAAGATGTCCAAGTCACTTGGGAACTTTTTTACTTTGAGGGATATTTTTGAAAAGTATGATCCACAGGCTGTTAGGTTGTTGTTTTTGCAGACGCATTATAGGTCTCCGATTGATTTTAGTAATGAGATTTTGGATCAGGCCAAAAATACTTTAATGAGGTTGCATGATTTTTCACGAAAAATAAGAGCGTATAAGGCTGCTCAGGATCAAAACGATACCGATGAGGTAATTGATGAGGTTTTGGGAACTTCCAAAAGAAATTTTGAAGAAAGAATGGATGATGATTTTGAGACTTCCGGTGGTTTGGCTGCCTGGTTTGATTGCATGAAGGCGTTGAATAAATTGCTGGATGAAAAGAAAATTTCGGCGGCTGGTCAGAAAAACGTGATTGATTTTATGATGAAATTGGACGCGGTTTTAGGAGTCCTGGAGCCAAAAGAAGCGATGACGATTAATCAAGCTGTGGCTGATTTGATCGAAAAACGCAATGCTGCGCGAAAAGCGAAAGACTTCAAAACTTCCGATCAAATTCGTGATGAACTTTTAAAAATGGGTGTTCAGCTTGAAGATACGCCGGAAGGGACGACCTGGAAAAAGGTTTAGGTGGGTCTGCCGGGAGGTTTGCTGGCAAGCGCCGCAATTACTGGTGCTTTTTCAGAAGATTGTCGGCGAGTTTGTACACGTCCCCTGCCCCCATGGTGATGATGACGTCGTAGTCCTTAAGTTTTTTCTGGACTATTTTTGTCGTGTTTTCCAATCCTTTGCCATAAGAAACGTTTGGCTGAAATTTGGCAATTTTTTGGACGAGAATTTGTTCATTGATTTTCTTGAGGTCGGCTGCGGAATCACGAACGTTTAAAATATTTGGGATAATCACTTCATCGACGTCATTAAAAGAATCAGCAAAGCCGTTTAATAGCTTGTAGGTCCGGCTATATTGGTGCGGCTGAAAAATACAGAGAATCTTTTTTTTGCCGAATTTTTCACGCGCGGCTTTGAGTGTGGCTTTAATTTCGGTTGGATGGTGGCCGTAATCATCAATAAAAACGGTTTTGCCGATTTTGCCTTTAACCTCAAAACGGCGTGATGCTCCGTGATAATTATTTAAAGCCTGGAAAATCTTACCTAAATCAAATTTTAAATGATGAGTTAAGGCTATTGCTGCTGCGGCGTTCATTAAATTGTGTTGGCCGGGAATTTTTAAGTCCAATGAACCCAGAAGTTTTTTATTGTGATAAATTTTATTGGATTTGATTTGATAATCCGCCTTTTTATTTGTGCCGAAAGTTATAATTTTAGGATGATTTTTGATTTTTCCCATAACATAGTTAATGTTTTCATCGTCGGAATTACAGATGATCAAGCCATCTTTGGGTAATTTTTCGCAAAATTCCTGAAAGGCACTGCGGTAATCCTGCAAATTTTTGTAGTAATCCAGATGATCAGGTTCAATGTTGGTTATTACGATCACCTTTGGATGATAATTCAAAAAGCCCCGGCGATATTCGCAACTTTCCAAAATAAAATATTCGCTTTTGCCAAACCTTTCATTTTTGTGATTAAATTCCTTTAAAGTCGCGCCCACAATTACGGTTGGATCCTGTTTGGCAGCTGCAAAACTTAAGGCTGTCATGGCCGTTACAGTGGTTTTCCCATGAGTCCCGCAAATGCTGATTGTTTGATAATGCTGCGTTAAAAGGCCAACTGCCTGCGGATAAGTTAAGCAAGGCAACTTGCGTTTTTGTGCTTCCAGCAATTCCGGATTTTTTTTGGGAACTGCCGCGGAATATACAACCAAATCGGTTTTTGCCGGAATGTTTTGCGCTTTGTGCCCGGCGTGAATTTTTAGATTTTCGCTTTTTAATGCAAGAAAAGTATTGCTTACGTTTTGGTCGGATCCGCTGATTTTTTTGCCGATAATATTTAAAATTCGGGCTAAACCGCTCATGCCGCTGCCGCCAATTCCAATAAAATGGATGTTTTTTGCCGATTGTAATTCGTTGATCATGCGATTTGCGATATTTAAGCCTTTATAGTATATTTTTTTTAGCATTTTTTTCAACTATGGCTTTCAACCTTAATCATACCTCAAAAGTCACAAAAATGGTTATAATTGTTGAATTTTTGGTAGTTTCTTATTTGCTTTATACGTTAACGGTGTCGGTTTATAAGAGCTATCAGATCGACCAGCACATCGCAACTTTCATGAGTGATAACGAGAAAATCGCTCTGGATAATAAGCAAAAGGAGCTCGATTATGGTTATTATAGTTCCAATGCTTACGTGGAAAAAATCGCCAAGCAGAATTTGGGCTTGGTGAAGCCGGGGGAACAGGTAATTGTGATCCCCTCCTCCGATTTACCGGTTAATGGCGCGGATCAAAATAATGGAACCAACACCAGTGATTTAGCGGTTAGATCCTTGAGTAATCCGCAAAAGTGGTGGAAATTTTTCTTTGACATTCACGCCTAAAGAACGTAGTGTAGAGCGGAATTAAGTTAGGAATTTATTGCGACGCGGGGTAGAGCAGTGGCAGCTCGTCGGGCTCATAACCCGGAGGTCGGTGGTTCGAATCCATCCCCCGCAACCAAAAGATGTTATTCCTCTGCCAAAATTTCAATGTCGCATATGCCTAAAAGTGGCAGCCAGCGACCCTGGGGCTTTACCCGAGGGTCATTGAATATAAGGAAAACATCACTTTTTTACACGCAAGGTTTTGCGATTATTCCTTGCTTACATTAAAAGAAAATAATATGAAGGAATTTGAACTATATTATCGTCTTTGTGTAAGGTAAGTTCATTCTTTCCAAAAGATAAACCGTAGTCGCATTTTACTTTTTGCATTGTATTTAAGACCTGTTTACAGCCCTTTTTACCTCTGCCAATCTCTATAGCTATTTGTCTTTGATTAGCTATTTGTAAAATAAAATCAGCGCCAGCTTGAGCATTGTCGTAAGTTAAGACGCCTATTGCTGGGGTTAAAAATTCTCTGTACAGATGCATACCAACAACATCTTCAATCAACTTTCCTTCTCTTGTTCTTTGGGTTTCTGGAAGACCTGTGATACTCATCAATGCTTGTCTTATTGCAGGAGACATAAAGAGGTATTTTGCTGGTTTTTTAGCCACTGTTGTGCTGGAGCCATAGGCGGGAACTTTGATAATCAACTCGGCCTTTTCCAGTACATCAAAGACATTCATAATTGTAATACGCTTGATTGGAAGCAATCTTTCCAGAGTGCTGTAACTAATGGTGTCTGATTCGGCAACAATCAAAAGCATTCTCTTTATTATGCCAAGTGTATCTGAATCGAATTTACCAAGAGACTGTATGTCTTTGCTGATAATTTTATCTAAGAGTTGATCAATAACATCATAAATTTTTTCTTTATTCGGGGCATTGATTGCGAAAGGCAATGAACCTGTTTCGAGATATTCAATTTGAGCGTACCTTGGAGCCTTTGTCCAAGCAAGCGAGGTCTTACTTTCAATTTGCTTTAATTTTTTAAATACATCTTCAGCATTGGCAGATGAATATATTGCGCTCTTTAATTCTTTCTTAAGAGATTTCTCCGGCAAAATACCATATTTGATCATTAAAAATTCTCCAAAGCTCACAGGATATACCTTCTCAACCACAGACCGTCTTGCTGCATCTGGATTTGTCTGTAGAGAAATTGCTGAAGAGCCACTGCAAAATATAAAAAGATTTTTAGTCTTATCCCAGGCAATTTTTAAAACTTTAGCCCACTCTGAATCATATTGAACTTCATCAAGAAAAAGGATTACTGGATGCTTTAGTTCTTCGATTCTGGTTCTTAAAATCTCAAAATAAACTGTTAAAACCTCGTCCAGTGTTACATCGAGCTTGGTTTTAATATCATCAACTGAAATATACAAAACATTTTGAGGCGTAAGTTCTTTATAGGTTTCAAGGCAGTTAAAGTATATTTGAGATAATAGTGTTGTTTTACCTACACCACGAAGACCTGGAATGATGACCCATCTTTGATCTTTATTTCCTTTCATAAATTCACTCACATATTTCTGTAATTTTATGAAAGCATGTCGTCTTGGGTATTCTTTACCACTTGAGTCTTCTGTATAGTTTTTCAACCTTTCAGCGTTGGTTTGGATCTGATTCTGGAGGAAAAACAGGATTTCTTCTTTCTTGTTCATTTAAATATACATTAAAGGGCATTTACTTGTGCATTATAATATACAAGTACTTTTAAAAGCAATATTATTAGCTTATCTTAAGCAAAAAGACTTTTTTGAAATAAATACATTTTTTAAGCAGCCCTCTTCCTTGCAACCGTAACCACAGCCGAGACTTCTTCCACCTGCTCTGTTTCCGGTGGAAAATACTCCGCTCTTAAAAGAATATTCATAAAGTACCAAAGAGCGGGAGGTCCATCAATCGGCTTGCGGGCGGTAACCCACTGATTAAATAACAGCTCCATGCCGGAATTATTTTCAATGGTTCTTCCTAAATTTCTACGGAAAAGTTCACCCACGCTAACGGCGTTCTAGTTACAATATCCAAGCCACTTACGCCCATATTCAGGTATGAACCTTCTACAATTCTGGAATTTGGATGTCTTCGTTGATTTTCTTTAACTGCTGACGGATTGGCTTCCAGTTGAACCCAGGAACTTTGTGTAACGCTTCGTGGTAATAATTCTTCAACCATTTCGCCGGTTGCTCCGGAGCCAATATCAACCCCACCGGATTTGGGAAGATTAAATTCATCAAACGCATAGCCTACAATAGCTCTTAATGCGCCTCTGACCGGAACTCGATTCTTTTCAAAAATAGATGAAGCTGTTTGAATCTTTTGGGCTCTTATTCCTGCCAATTCCTCTTCAATATTTGCGGGAGTACTTAAAGGAGTTAATTGTGCACGTTGCATCAAACCATGTTCACGCAAGAACTCGGGCATGTCTCTCCGTGGCTCATCAGCTATATGTAAATCGTAACCTTTGTATTGCTTTCGTTCTGACATGGAAATTTTATGAATAGGTGGTATTGTAGGTATTTATTGTTGATTTGTCAAATGCGTTTGCGGCTTTTTGTTTAAGGGCGGGCATTCCAGCAACGATAGTTTGTGCAGCACTGTTGAATAGACTGGAAGGTGATCAAGTCACGTCTGCGCCAGAGCAGCTTGCAGAATTCTCTAATAAAGTAATTGCGCCTTAGTTTACTACAATTCTGAAATAATTTTCATGAAATCATCCTTGGATATACCAAGAACTCTTAGGTTGTTCATTATTATAAAAGGAGGCAAAATTCTATCTCTTGGGATTACAATGGGACGATTTAAGCCTGTTTTCCAGTATATTCTGTGGTCCCCTTTTTCTCTTTTGAATTCACAGCCTATTTTAAAAAGAAATTTTTCGAATTTTTTCCAATGAATTGAACCAAGTTGACCCATATTATGCGGCTACTGGTAAGCGAATATCTACTGATTTTTGGGATACTATTTCAGGAGGTTCCCATTGTTTTTTTACTTTGCTCCATCCAAGCCCGGTAAAAACTTCCTCCAATGTGTTTTTTTCAATAAGTTCATCAATAAAAATGTTAACGAGCTCCGAGAATCGTTTTTGTGCTTCTTTTAAGGTCTTGCCGGAAGTGGATATGTCTAAAGCAGGAGCATAAGCAACAAATTGCTTGCCCTGTTTGATAACTGTGACTTGCAATCCTATTTTTACAGATTGGATAATTTTCATAGTGGTTGGATTATAACTATTTCGATAATTTATGTAAATGAATAAAATCTGTCGTATGCGACTTTTAGCGCGACCGGGATTAGAACTTAAACAGCTCATCCATACTGATGCCAAAAGCTTTTGCTAGTTTTTCTATGTTTATTAGTGCGACATTTCGTTCGCCTCGTTCAATACCTCCAATATAAGTGCGATCCATCCCCGTTTTTAAAGCCAAAGCCATTTGAGATGTGATGCCATTCTCTAGTCGGAGTTTCTTAATCCTCTGCCCGAATTTTTTAAGTATGTCGCTATTCTTTTTCATGTTTTTTAGAATAGGACTGTGATGTTTATAAGGCGACGGACTATGAGTATCATAAATCTTATGCTAAGGTAGCTTTCGGTTAGATACTTATAGTCATCATTTTAATAGCGATGCACCTTACCGATAACGAAAAACGAGATGTTATTAAATATCTGGAAGCTGGTAAACCTTTACCAGAAAAGTATCGTTTTTTACTGTTTGATGATGACCGTGAGGTCGAATTGCTGTGGAATGGTAAAACCAATGAAGTGACCAATGTCGTTTTGCCTTTTCAGGTGATTGAACAGATTGATGAGCCGCGAAGCGATGAAAAATTTGGTAATGCCCAGGGGTCGCTTTTTGATATGACCGGTAGGCAAATTTCCGGTTGGACCAATAAGTTGATTTGGGGGGACAATAAACTTATCCTCTCATCACTTAAAAACGGTCCGCTGCGCAAGGAAATAGAAGCGCAGGGTGGTTTAAAGCTGATTTATATTGATCCACCATTTGATGTGGGTGCGGATTTTTCTATAAATATAGAAATTGGAGAAGAAGAATTCACCAAAAAACCTTCAGTTATTGAAGAACTTGCCTATCGTGACACTTGGGGTAAGGGTGCAGATAGTTTTATCGCAATGATTTACGAGCGATTAAAATTGATGCACGATTTATTGGCGGACGACGGTAGCATTTATGTCCATTGTGACTGGAGAATGTCTCCTGCATTGCGTTTTATATTAAATGAAATTTTTGGAATAGATAATTTTCAGAATGAGATATATTGGTACTATTACAATAAATTACACGGAGCAAGTAAAAATGTATTCCCTAGAGCAACAGATAGTATTTTATATTATGTAAAAAATAGGAAAAATTTTATTTTCAATCATCAAAAAGAACCTCGAGATAAACCAGTGAAAAAGTTAAAATACCATTTTATTGGTGGAAAAATCGTTAATGATAAAGATGAGAATGGAAAAACTATTACTTATTTAAGTACGGAACGGCAAATTGATAATGTGTGGAGAATAAGATGCTTGCAACCTGCTGATAAATCAGAATGGTTGGGTTATGACACACAAAAACTAAAGTGGTTCCCTTTGTCCAGACAGTTTTTTGAGATTTTTAAGAGAGATTTTGGAAATAAATTTGGGCTGGGGTTTTGTAGTTGAGTGACTGGTGAGGACGAACATTGTTGTAGAAATGAA
>Ga0172379_10002413_pt1 | contig 33130 bp, 34 predicted proteins | sample GrowelOW334metaG_FD_119756 | JGI IMG/M metagenome (GOLD analysis project Ga0172379, IMG submission 119756) | Groundwater microbial communities from an aquifer near a municipal landfill in Southern Ontario, Canada - Groundwater well OW334 metaG | ecosystem: Environmental > Aquatic > Deep...
CATCTGAAATTAAATAAGAAGTGGATTGATCTACTTTAGTCGCACCCGAGGTTTGAAGAAATTTCAATGATCCTTTAAATGTGTTCACAGCTGAACCCGTAATTAATGCACCAGCCCTAGTGAGCACATCAAAATCAAAGTTTAGATTTGGATTGATACCAATTTCACGAAGCTTATTAAGGTTAGTATCAAAGATAGTGATTTTAAGGGTGACTTGATCTTTTTTGACATCAATCGTCTTGATCTCTTCAATAAGTTTATGAATAAGTTTTTTGTTGAGTTTATTTTCTTTGAAAGTGATTGTTTTTGAAACAGTTGAGAATGAGTAAGGAACGCCTGAGAACTCCAAGAGAGGTTTTACATCATCGAATTGTAAAAAGTCGAGTTTATGGGAAATGAAAGAGATTTTATAATCCATTTCAGGGGTTGAACTTAGACCTGGTGAAGATTGTGGAAGTTGGAGTAATTGATTAGAATTAGATGGCATCAAGGGGGGTGGAGGTTGGAGAATGCCCGATTGGGAGCCTGTGGGTGTTAAGTTGGATTGTCCATTTGTGGCATCCGAAGCGGTTACAAGAAAAATACCATCTTTTTCACGAATGAAAAGATTATTAGCTTCAAGGGTAGAACGAAAAAATGGCATATACGTAGACTTTGAATAATCAGTTGGAAAATCGACCATCAAGGTTTTGGGAACGTCAGAAGCAAAAATAAGATTAACCTTATCTTTCTTTTGAACGATAAACGCTAAATCAGAAAGGCTGATAGATTGAGCGAAGAGTGAAACACTAATTACCAGTGGAAGAATCAGACGAAACATTTAGAACCTCCTTTAGGAATTTGTCATTACGGGCGAATGAATAAATAAAAACACCATCACCAACAACAGTCGTTTCAATAGATTGAAGATTGTATTTAGACTTATAATTATTTAACTGTGGTAACGAAAAAGATTGACCTAAACACGAACAATCAAAACCAATACAAACAACTGAAAAAGCAACAGTACGATCAATGAAAGCACTAGGAACATTTTGAAATTTCCCTTGAGTGGTATTTGAATCCGTCGATGAACCACCACCTAAGAATGAACCCACAACATTAAAAAAGATAGCGACGATAACGAAAAGCACCACCGCTATAGCAATGAATTTATAGATTACTTTTTTGCTTTGTGTATTTGCGCCTGAACCATAGAGCGCATAAACTTTTTGATCAAATTTAACTTTGATAGTATCCGTATGAGAAGTTTTATAAAGTTGATATTTAATGAACTGATGATAGGTAAAAACACCACTACGAATACGAAGAGAGGAGGGAACAGCACGGTAAAAGAACTCACCGAATGTTAAATATTTACGATAGATCAAAGAGAGGTTTTGAGTGATAAGGATAATATCTTGATGGAGGTGTCGATGATAGGAAAGCCACCAAACATAGACATCATTTTTAACATCAAAGAAATTATGTGCTTCATCTATGACGAAAAGAGTATTTGAAAGATTAAGCTTATCAGCAAGCTCCATTAATTCCGAATCAGTAGCCTTTGAAAGATAGCGTTCACGAAGTTCAGTAAGAGAGATTAGGAGGGCATCCATATCGAGTTGATAAGCTATTTGTGGTTTAGGTTGTGAGGGAATTGATTCGGTTTCGTCATCTTCCTCAATTTCAATCTCTTTTTTTGGAAGTTTTGACAATTCATTGGCTTTTTTTAGAATGCTAAAAACCGTTTTTTTTATCTCTTTTTTTGGCTCAATATCGGTGATTATATCTTCATTGAATGCTTCAAAATGAAACTCATTGATATTGGTAAAGAAACGGGAATACTTACCGAAACTTTTGGATTTTTGATCGAGAAAACAATTATAGACATGATCGACAGCGCGGTAAGTTTTTCCTGAACCGGGAACACCTGTGTAATATTCAAGCATCTTAAGCCGCCGTCACAAGTGCTATGATTTCGCCGAAACGTACTACAAAGAACTCATAAAGTTTTAGAATGGCGCGGTAGAGAACAACCATTAATCTAAACGTGAGAGCCGAAGCTATAAAAGGAAATGCGGAAGATATGCCTTGAGCAATTCCCGAAGCATTAATAAGCATCATAGCCCCTTGAAGCATAGGGGATGGTGTACCACCTCCAATACCTGAAGGAGATTGAATCATTATGATTAAATGAGATATTAAATTGTAGACAGTCGTAATCACGGAGATCATATAGTAAAAGAAAGAGAATGCAAGGGCAACAAATGCGAGGATCAAAGCAACAAGGATAACTAAAAACGCTTTACGAGAGGTGAAACGAAGCATATCAAAGATAGTTCTAGCATTCGAAGAACCAACATACTTACCAAAAAAAGCAAAAAAACGGATGAAACCCGCAACGATCATTTCAAATAATGCAACCATTTAAAAACCTCCTAAAAAAATACTAATTGCCAAGCCTGTGCCTGCAATCGAAGTAACCGACGAAAAAAGCGGTGAATACTGTGAAGTGAAATTCATTACAGGAGGACAGAAATCTACATTACGACCATGAAAGTTAAACGACATGGAATCACCACACGAACCCTCTTCAAATACAGGAGCTTTCCAAGAGCCATCCAACATAGCTTTCGTGGTATCAAATGTGGTTTTTGCACTATCTAATTGAGTTTTAATATTTCCAAACATTAACGTAGTGCTATCAACCATATCACGAATAGGAGCAACATCATAAAGCGAAAAATCGACAATATCGGAAAACGAAAAATTAGGCATCTTTGCATTGATTAAATCAGTTGCACACGTTTCACCACCACCCGAAGAACAAGAATTACTACCAGTGGTAGGAGATGTTTGAGGTAGTGGAGAAGTTGTTTGACCAGTTGGAGTAGTATATTTTGTTGTACCATCAGGAGCCGTTGTTTTAATTGTACCCTCTGGAAACGTTGTTTGAGTAGAACCATCAGGTTTAGTCGTTGTTGTTGTTCCATCAGGTTTGGTTGTTGTAGTGGTACCATCGGGTTTAGATATTGTTGTAGTTCCATCAGGAAATGTTGTTTGAGTAGTGCCATCAGTGGCGGTTGTAGTTGTTGAATTTGTTGTTGTAGTAGTACCGTCAGGATGAGATGTTGATGTACTACCATCAGGATAAACCGTTGTAGTCGTGCCATCAGGTTGATGTGTTGTAGATGATCCATCAGGTTTAGATGTTGTAGTCGTACCATCAGGTTTAGTTGTGGTGGTTGTTCCATTAGAATTAGCGGTTGTAGTAGTGCCATTTGGATTAGTTGTTGTAGACGTACCATTTGGATTAATGGTAGTTGTACCGCCATCAGCATTATGAATTGTAGTGGTGCCATCAGCGTTAGAAGGAGTTTGTGGGATTATGGTGTTTGTTTGACCTGTAGGAGTTGCATATTGAACAGAACCATTTGGCATAATAATTTTAGTTGAACCATCAGGATAGGTAGTTTGAATGCTACCATCAGGCAATGATTTTGTAGTTGAAGTAGTAGAGGAAGTCGTACCATTAAAATTAGTTGTTGTTGTACTACCATCAGGATTAACAACAATTGTACTACCATCAGGTTTATTAGCTGTAATAACACTACCATTTGAATTAATTGTTGAAGTACTTCCATCAATATTCATTAAAGCCGTACCTGTAGTGCTTGAAGTTGGTTGTGTCACTTGAAAAGAGGGCTTATACAATGTTTGCGGAGCAGTTGAGGATATTTGACCTGTTGGGGAAGCATATTGTGTAGTTCCGTTAGAAGCAACCGTTTTTATTGTACCATCAGGAAAAGTTGTTTGAGAAGTTCCGTCATATTGAAAGGTAGTTGTTGAAGCGGTAGTTGAAGTCGTACCATCAGAAAGAGTTGTTTGAGTACTGCCGTTTGAGTTGACAGTATATGTAGTCCCATTAGTCGTATGCATAACCGTACTACCATCAGGATTTAAAATATTTGAAATATTGTTTTGAGGATCAGGAATAGTAACTGGAGATGAAGAAGTCATTGGAGAAGTAAAGGTAATTGGATTGGATGGAATAGTGTTTGAAGATGAATTTGGTGCATAATTCGAAACAATAAAAGGACGGGTTATAGTGTTTGATTCACCCGTTGAAGCAAGATTAGTAACAGTCAAATCACCACTTTGAGTAGCAGAATTTATTCTAACCGTTTGCAATGATGAAGAGCCATCAGGGTAATTTGTTATAGTTCGATAAGCATCAATTGGATCAGCACCGCTATAAAAAGAAGTTTTAGTTGTAGTAGTTGGAACATTGGCAATGATAGGCGGTTGCACTTGATCGGGCATAACTTGAGAAAAATCAAACGTTTCTCGTACAGGTATATAAGAAGTACCAACAGTTGGAACAACAGAAGATAAACTCATTGGTAAATCAGTAGGAATAAAAGTATTTGCACGATTAACAACAGCATAATCTAAAACAGGGTCGCCCGAAGATTTTACAGGGATATAAATATCTTTAACAGCAGAATAAGCGGTGTCCACCGTAATTTGTGGAGCACGAGAGGGAGTGGTTTCACCAGATTTGAAAGGAACAGGAGTATTCTTTAAAGCAATAGTCGGCTCCATCGAGGGAGATTTAGGAGCAGGTAAACGAGGCAAAGGAACAAATGTATCAGGCATATTATTAGAACCCTTAAAAAGTGGCAATTGTTTAAATGAATCTAAAACAATTGTATTCGTCAACTTTTTAAGAGCAGGAGATCCGAACAATTTAGAAAGCATAGGAATCAACCCACCTGCAATAGAAACAACAGATTGAACAACCTCCATAGGCGTAGCGCATTTAGTGACAGCTTTAATATCACCACCTAAAACAATACCAGAACCCCCAAAAAATGAAGCACCGTAAGAAGTTCCACCAACTTGTTCAGTTCCCGTTGAAATGAAAGTACCGCCTGCTTTTGAGCATCCAACGGAATCTTTATCAAAATCGCTTAAAACAGGAGCTTCACAAACTTGTGATTTATTTAATATAGTTCCAAGAGGACAAGATAACGAATTATGTGAATACACATCTCGATAAACATTTCCACCCGATGGATGATAATATAAAAGATGATAATCAGAATCACCATCGCAATAAAGAGCACCCCAATTTCCTGCACCAAAAAGAACGTTAGTAGACACGGGTTTCCAAGATTGATTTGCAGGAATAGGACAAGAAGCTGTAAAGTCAACAGAAAAACCATCAACAGATAAAATTGATAAAAAAGCCAAAAGTGATAATTTAATCTTCATAATCAAGCCCTAAAAAGCGTTAAAACTGCAAAAAATGAAGCCATCATAAAACCCCAATAAACGCCGATAGAAAAGAAATAATTAAACACTTGATCGGAGGAAACGGCGAGGACTTCCATTATTTACCCTTTGCGATGTTTTGGATTGAAAAAATGAGAGCGAATGCGAAAATGAAGCCTATTAGGAGACCACACAAAGCCATCAAGTAGTTAAAATCAGATACTTTGACACCAAGAGCATTGTATGCAGTCATGGTAGTGTTTTGGTCAGGGATAGAGACGATATGAGAGATTTCGCGAAGTCGCTCCATATCGGTACCTGTTACAGTAGAAATATTTGAAACATTAAGAAGAGATGAAATAGGACGAAGATTAAGTATATTTGTTGCATCATTAGAAGCCAACCCAGTGGCTACGATATCGGAAGAAGTATAATAGTTACAGAAAAAGAGAGCGTATTTTTCTTCTGTATCAGTAAAACTGTAAGTATCATAAACACCTGCACCGTGAGAAAGGGCAAATAAGGAAAATAACGAAATGATAGTTTTTTTCATAATTAGACCTTTAGAAGTTGAATAGCTTTCATTGTTGACCAAATGACAGCAAAAGCGGTAAGGGCAGAACCAAAGAGCAAAGAGACGTTTGAGAGATCGATTGTAGGAAGTGGCATAGTTTAACCTTTGATAAGAAGAAGAGCTTTTTTGATAGCCCACATGGACGCTAACGCAAGAAGAACAACACCTGCTACAATTAAAAAATCGGATAAATCAAAATCGGGAACGTTTAAAAATACATTATTGCTAAACTGATCGGCAGACGGAAGACCAAGACCCATGATAAACCCTTTGAAGAGTGGGGCGTCCCCCGATTAACTTATACGCGGATAAGTCCAAGAGCTTTTTTAATAGCCCACATTGCACCGAGAGCAACGATAACAGCACCTGCAACAGTTGTAAAGTCAGACGTGTCCAAAGTTGGAGCAGTCAAAGCAGCAGAAGCATTTGAAGCCATAACAGCCGCACCAGTAGCAACAACACCGATTTTGGTGTAGAATGATTTAACGTTTTGCATTGGGAATCCTTTTGGATTTAAAGATGTTTTTGGGCTTACGTGAAAGGACATCTTAATAAATGACTCAGTGACCGCCAACAACATCAATTAACCTTTTGGACTGTTCTAGCTTGAAGAGCTGATTCAACAGATTTAAGGAAAGCCACACCGTGATCGAAACTATCGACCATAAAGACGTCACCGCCTTGATATTTACGGGGAAGATCACCGCTGATATAGAAAGGGGTTTTAATAACACGCAATTTACGAATAGCTTCGGAAACGAGTTTTACTTCTTCTTCATTTTCACAAATGATTTTGAATTCAATTGTAGTTTCAACTTCTTGAACCCCTACACGTTCATCCATACGTTCAACAACATTACGAGAGCGGAATTTTACGGAAGCATTATATGGGCGACCTTCCATTGTTCCTGATCCACCCGGTTTGATGGAACCTACTTCTATGATTTCGTACTTAGTATCAAAACCTCGGCTAATAACTTGACTCATGGTATCACTCCTGATTAGGCAAAATTTTTTTCTATCTTTTCCATTTTTTAACGTCCCCGGAGTGATAGCAAGGGGGACGGATTGGGCTTACATCCTCAAATTAATAAATGTGAGAAATGCCAATGAGTTAACATTCAATTAAATCTTTAGGCATAAGAATCTCATCAATGTATCCACAGACAATAAAAGAGACCAAATGAGAAGGTGAAATACATGAACGCTTACAATAGCAATCGAATTGTTTTTTCTGTTCTACAGTTAAAGATATTTCATAATTCGATATAATTGACGTTGGGAGTGATAGACCTGCGTATTCTGCTTTTGTCGATCTACCGAGAGGTAAGGTTTGGCGGTTATTTTGTTTCATGGCTATCACTCCGTATGTCTTAAATAATTAGATATTAAATCTTAATTATTTTGATTTAGGAAAGATTATCTTAAATAGTATAAAATATAGCTTAATGGAGTGTAATTATTATGACTAAAAAAGAAATATCGGAAATATTAGGAATAGATCAGAACACAATCAAGAATTGGGAAAGGAATAGACCCGAACTACATAAAATAGTTATGAGTCATTTTGAAAACGAACAAGTAATGCCAGATCTAAATGACAAAGAATTTTTAAAAAAAGAAATCAACAAAGCAATAGATAAATTACCACAATCAAGAGCAAAAAAGTTTTACCATATTATCATGGCAGAGCTGTCAGATTTTGAATAATAAAAACTTTAAACCTGTAAGTAATTGGATTTTTGCAGGTCCTATCATTGTATTATTCTCTTCAATAATCATTCAAGATAAATTCTTTAAATCAGAAGAGCCAATTCAAAAAAATCAAGTCATCAATGTAGAAAATAACCAAGAGAAGGGAATCATTAAATTAGGAGATAAATATCACATCTATAACGTTGAAGAGCATGGAGAAGTAAAATATATAACAGACATAATATCAAGAGACTGTAAAGGAAAAGAAGTTTGTGAAATTGATCAAGCTTTCAAATACGTAACAAATAAACCCTATACCGTATCTATAAAAGACAGAACACCACAAGAGGTTATAAAGGTAGGAGGAGATTGTGACGAAAAATCCTTTTTATTCGCATCCATACTTGTTGAACGAAAACATAAATGTGTAATCGTTTACACAAAAGATCATGCCTTTGTAGCAGTGTATCTCAAAGATAGAGCAAATTTATATTCACATACAGCAAGCTTGGAAATAGATGGAAAATATTATTTTTACGCAGAGACAACAGCAAAAAATACACATATAGGATGGTTTAATGGAGTTAAGAAAGAATCAATTTTAGGAGTATATGATGTTAATGAAAAGAAAGAGATAGGATTAGATAGAATCGCTTTGAATATAAATTGAAATGATAGCACTGGGGTGGTAAGACCCAGTTTTTGACTAATGCAATACCGGTACAAATACCAATAAGATTAGAAATGCTATCAAAATAAAATGTGTCAAGAAACAAATCTCCTTTCAAGAGATACTGCCCACATCCACCCTACCTGCCAAATAAATTGACAAAAAAAAAGCGTAAGCCCGAAAGCCTACGCCTTTGTATCTTTCTATCCACTTACCAGGTGGAAAGAGATTAGTTCTTGTACACATTGAAATGATAGCAGAAATTTAGAAAAAAAGAAAATCAGTTAAAAATTACCCTTTCGTAAAATGTCTGTAAAGTTTTGATAAGTTGACAAGGGCGCACGCGCCATCCCCGCTCCTTCGTCGCGGGTCCCCCCAGAACAGGCGCGTGGGATAGGTGATATTAAGATAATTTTGAAAATGAGAAAGAGAAATGGAGAGTTAATTTTCTGTAGATCAGGCAGAGAGCTTGGCTCCACTATTCGCGTCGGTAGAGTTAGAATCCTGCTATATCCATTTTTAAGAGAGCTTTGAATCGAGAGGTTAGTTTGCCTTATGGTTGGCGAATGTCTAGCCTCCGAGAAAACTGTTTGCAGTTGGAAAGTGGGAACGGAGCTAAGAGCGGTCACGTCCCGTGATGGTCAGGGCAAGCCCCAACACCCCGAAGGCAAAAAACGTTATATTATAACTATAAGATTAATAAATAATTGATTAAGCTTTGCTGAAATACTTAAATTATTATATTAATAATAAATATTAAGATAATAATTATATATAAATTGTTTTTAAATATTTATATAATTATGAGGAATTATGAAATATAATATAACTAAATAGGTATAAATAACAACTATTAATATTAAAAATAAGTAAATAATCAAATAACAACTTATTTAAACTTATGTATTATTAATTTAGCAATATATTAAATTACTATTAAATATATTAATGTTAATTAGGTTTATAAATGATATATTATATCATATTAATCATAATTAACGTAAACAATATTAATTATAAATTTAATCCTATATTTACTAATTAATATAATACATTAAGTGATCAAATAAAGCTTAATCCATTTTGAGATAATTTTGAGAATTATAGCACAACTATAAAAATAGCCCAAAAACGCCCAAGAATAGAGACTAAGAATGGTAGGATTTTTTCGAATCTCTCCTCGTCCGCCACACATAAAATCTCATTTTTTACGGCATTTAAAGCCACTTTTACTACAACTTAATCTTTATTACCTCTTTCGTAAAATGTCTGTAACGTTTTGATAAGTTGATAAAAACCTTCTTTTAGTTTTCCCAATGTATAATTTAGCAACTATGATACCAAAAGGAAAAAAATGAGCATTTATCGTGAATATGATATCCGAGGAATTTTTGAAGAAGAGTTGAATGAAGAGACGGTTACCCGTTTGGGGTATGCGTTGGCGGATGAGATGCGTCAATATGGCGAATATGTAGCGGTGGGATATGATGCCCGTTCTCACTCTCCGATTTTATTTGAATATTTGAGTGCTGGTTTGAACGCTGGAGGGATGAAAGTATTGGGGATGGGGATGGTTCCTACTCCTGTGAACTATTTTTGTAATTACCAAGAGTTTGATGGGGTTACGGCGTGTGCTTCGGTTATGATTACCGGTTCTCATAACCCTAGTGAATACAATGGATTTAAAATCACGATCAATAAACTTCCTTTTTTCGGTGAATCAATTTACAGTATCGGTCGCCATATCGATCTTCTCCCTTTTCCTCTTAAAGTACCACGCGATGTGACGGATATTGATGCGTTGAGTCGTTATAAAGCCTTTATGATAAAAGAATTTTCCCATCTCAAAGGGATGAAAGAACGTATTGTTTACGATTGTGGTAATGGTGTTGCTGGTCTTGGATTGGTGGATATTTTTAGTGCGTTGGAATTGGATGCTTTTGGTATTTATGTTGATCCTGATGGAACATTCCCCAATCACCACCCTGATCCAAGTGAAGAAGAGAATCTTCATGACATCAAAAAAGTGCTCACACAAAAAGGGGATATTGCCTTTGCTTACGATGGAGACAGCGACCGTATTGCCGTATTGACCCACAAGAATAATATCAAGGGGGATATGATGGCATTGCTGTTTGCCCTTAAGATGAAAAATCCTATTGTCATCGGTGAGGTCAAATGTTCACAAGTAATGTACGATACTCTTCGTGAGCGTGGGGCAACCGCTATTATGTACAAAACAGGACACTCGAATCTCAAAGTCAAGATGAAAGAGATGCACGCTGATTTGGCGTGTGAAGTGAGTGGACACGTCTTTTTTGCGGATCGTTATTTCGGGTATGATGATGCGATTTACGCAACGTTTCGGATGTTAGAACTTATTCACGATGGAATTGATTTGGATGCAGAGATTGCTAAATTGCCAAAAGTATTCTCAACGGAAGAGATCAAAGTGAAAACGACGGAGCACGAAAAATTCCCTCTTATTGATAAACTCAAAGAGCTACTCAAAACTCCCCCTGCCGATTTTCCTGCAATCGTAGAAATTATCGAAGTAGACGGTGTGCGGGTGATTTTTGATAAGGGATGGGGATTGGTACGTGCTAGTAATACGACTCCTGTTCTTGTCACCCGTTTTGAATCAACAGAAGAATCAGAAGCTGCTCATTATGAAGAAGCTCTGAATGCACTAATTGCTGAAGCGCAAAAACAATTAAAGGTCTAATGTGAAGAGTGTAACGCTAACGATGCCACTGGATATGCACGTTCACCTGCGCGATGGGGAGATGCTTCATACTGTAGCTCCATTGACCTCGTATAGCTTTAGCGGTGCGTTGGTGATGCCCAATCTTGTCCCTCCTGTGAAAACAGTGGAGGATGTACGAGGCTATCGTCATCGTATTAAAGCAGCGATGGAATCGGATGACTTTGAACCTTATATGAGCCTCTTTTATCAAAACTACAGCCGAGATTTTTTGATTAGTGTTCAAGATGAAATTACAGCGATTAAGCTCTATCCTAGCGGTGTGACCACCAACTCTGAAGGGGGCGTTGAGAGTTTTGATATTGAGTCGATGCGTGAGACACTGGATGCGATGACGGAACTGGGGATTGTTTTGTGTGTTCATGGTGAGACCAATGGGTTTGTAATGGATCGGGAAGCGGAGTTTATGTCTGTTTATGAGATGCTTGCCCTTAATTTTCCGAAACTGAAAATCGTTATGGAACATATTACAACTCGTGAAGCGGTGGAGATGTTGGATAAATATGAGAACCTCTATGCCACGATTACAGTGCACCATTTGATGATTACCCTTGATGATGTGGCGGGGGGGATGATGCGTCCTCATCTCTTTTGCAAACCGATTGCCAAACGACCGCATGATCGTGAAGCTCTTTTGAAAATCGCCCTCGAAGCTCATCCCAAAGTGATGTTCGGTTCTGACTCTGCTCCTCACCCACGCCATGCGAAAGAATCCTGCGGATGTGGTGCAGGGGTATTCACGGCTCCCATAGCGTTGCAGCTTTTGTGTGCAATCTTCGACGAACATGATAAGCTGGAGAACTTGCAAGCGTTTGTGAGTGATAACGCTCAACGTATTTATGGCATTTGTGCCGAATACAAAGAAGTTGTTCTGGTTGAGCATGATTTTGTTGTCCCTGAGATGTACGGTTCGATTGTGCCGATGATGGCAGGGGAAACCTTGAAATGGTCGATTGAGCGTGTCGATTAAAATTCTCCTCCTTGAGGATGATCGACTTTTTGGGGAGTCGATTCAAGACTTTCTCGAAGAAGAGGGATTTGAAGTAACATTGTGTCCCAACGGTCAAGAGGCATTGGATGCGACGTTTGAATCACAGTTTGCTCTTTATCTTTTTGATATTAATGTCCCTTTGATTGACGGGCTTTCACTTCTTGCTGAACTGCGCAGTGCAAACGATCAAACACCTGCCATTTATCTTACCTCTCATCAAGATATTTCTGTATTGACGAAAGCCTTTAAAAACGGTGCGGCCGATTATATGAAAAAACCATTTGATATAGAAGAGTTACTTATTCGTATCAATGCCCTTTTACGCCGATATAAACCGTTGATTTCACATCGTCATTGCGTCGGAGCGTTATGTCTGGATACCCAGCATAAATGTCTTTTTTTGGAAGGGCATGAGATTTCTCTCTCCCCAAAAGAGTACCAATTAATGGCGTTGTTGGTTCATAATGCAGGAGAGATTGTCACCAAAGATATGATGATGGATGAGCTATGGAGTGCCTCAGAACTGGTGAGCGAGGGAGCCATTCGGGTCTATATCAATCGCTTGAAACAAGAGATAGGAAATGACCGTATCGTGAATGTTCGAGGTTTAGGGTATCGGCTTGTTTCGTAGCGTAGAAATCGCTCTTATTTCCCTTTTCGTTATGGGATCGGCGGTGATTGTTGGGGCTATTTATTTGTTGCGTGAGGTATTGCAGATTCAGCAATGGGGGATTATTGCCTTTGGGATACTCATTGCGTCGATTGGATTGGGAAAAATTCTTTCTCATATTGCTATCGAACCGCTCAAAGAGCATTTTTATCATCTCGACCGTTTCTCCAAAGAGACACTCCATGAACTCAATCTTCCTGTCAATACGATTACCGCTAATGTGACGATGTTGCGTAAAACCCACACGGACGAGAAGAGTCAAAAACGGCTGGAACGGATCGAATTGGCAGCAACGATGTTAAAGCAGCGATACAATGAACTTGATTATATGATTCAAAAGCAGATGGAGCGGGAGGTGGTGACTTCCTTCGATTTGGCACGTTTGGTGGAAGAGAGAGTTACTTTTTTGAGCGCTTTGTATCCGAGTGTTCAGTGGTCTCTTGATCTCCAACCTCGTGAAGTCAAGCTTGATGCTATCGGAATGGCAAAAGTGATTGATAATCTCATTGATAACGGGGTGAAATACTCCTCTTCATCTCCTCAAATCACTCTCACCCTTGACCAAAATGCCCTTATTATTTGCGATCAAGGGATTGGGATGAATGAGGTGACGTTGATGAAAATATTTGACCGTTATTATCAAAGTGACAAAACAATGGCGGGGTACGGTATCGGTCTAAGTCTCGTAAAACGGTATTGTGATCGTTATTCCATCGGATTGAATGTTCAATCGCATAGTGGCGAGGGGACGTGTATACAATTGAAATTTAGAGCGTAAATGAGATAGTGTGAATTTCGCTCAAACCTCCCCTAAAGCCCAAATCCTCTAAAATACGTTTAAATATTACGAGGATACCCCACCCATGCCATTTTCCACACTCGGACTCTCATCGCAACTCCTTCGTTCACTTGATAAAAGTGGCTATAGCCTTCCAACTCCCATCCAAGAAAAAGTAATCCCCCTCATTTTCGCACGTCATGATGTGATGGCACGGGCTCAGACGGGGAGTGGTAAAAGTGCCAGTTTTGTCTTGCCAATTTTACAGCTTTGGTCGAAAAATGTTGGAGAGGGAAAAGCGAAAATAAAAGCACTGGTCCTCACCCCAACACGAGAACTGACCTTGCAAGTGGCCCAAGCGTTTGAGACATTTGGTGAATTTTTACCTAAAAGACCAAAAGTGGTGAGCGTTATAGGGGGGGAGAGTATCGGCGATCAGCTCTATGCGATTCAGCAGGGGTGTGATATTCTCGTGGCAACCTCGGGACGACTTCTCGATGTCGTGAAGAAAAAGCAGATGAATCTCTCTCATTTGGAGTTTTTCGTCCTAGATGAAGCGGACAAAATGCTTGATCTTGGGTTTGCCGAAGAATTGGAACTCATCTTAAAAGAGATTCCAAAACAGCGTCAAAACCTCCTTTTTTCAGCGACCTATCCAGCAAAAATGGTTACTATTGCCTCCAAAATCACTCAAAACCCTATCGAAATCACGATAGAATCCGAAGAGCCTACGGTTGAGACCATTGCCCAACGCCTCATCGAAGTGAATCTTGAGAATCGCGGTCCATTGTTGCGCCATCTGCTCAATAGTGAAAAATGGGAACAAGTCCTTGTCTTTATGGCGAACAAACGCGCGGCTGATAATATCGCGGCGAAATTCAAAAAATACGGCTTTTTGGCGGAATCATTTCACGGTGATCTCCTCCAAGAGGAGCGTAATTTCACCCTCAAAGAGTTCAAAGCCAAAAAAATCCGTATCCTCTTTGCAACGGATATTGCTGCACGGGGTCTTGATATTGAGGGGATTAGCTGTGTCGTCAATTTCGACCTCCCACGTTCACCAGCGGACTATATTCATCGCATCGGGCGCACGGGAAGAGCAGGAAAATCAGGTTTTGCCGTCTCTTTTATCGGATATGAGGAGCAAGATCATTTTAAACTGATCGAAAAACGCTCCAATATTAAACTTGTACGGGAACAAATAGAGGGGTTTGAGCTACGAGGTAATGCACCGATAAAAGAAAAAGGTCCAGAACCCGTCAAAGGCAAGGGAAAAAGTAAAAAAGATAAACTAAGAGAGCAAGCTGCCCAAAAATGAGTGAGATGAGAACAACGTGTTACCACTGCTATCGACCTACGGAACTTTGTTTGTGTGCAACGATTCAACCAATCCAGACAGAGACGAAATTTGTCATCCTCATGCACCCCAAAGAGTTTAAAAAGACGAAAAACGGGACGGGGCATCTCACCCATCTCTCCCTGCCCAACTCGGAGCTTTTTGTCGATGTTGATTTCACGCACCACAATCGTGTTAATGCCATCCTCAACGATGAGCGCAATCTTTGCTATGTCCTCTATCCCGGTAAAGAGAGTTTACCGCTCAATGCTCAAAAAATCGAAATACAGGAAAAACAACTCGTTATCTTCATTATTGACGGGACATGGCCTTGTTCGGTGAAGATGTTGCGTTTGAGTCACAACCTCCAACGGTTACCGAAACTCAGTTTTACCCATACCAAAATCTCTCAATTTCAGATCAAAGAGCAACCGAAAGATTTTTGTCTCTCTACCATCGAATCGACCCTGACGATTTTAGAGTTACTTAATTTTCATGGGCTAGAGAGGATAGAAGAAGTTGCTTTTGAAGCATTCTTGAATCCCTTTTTGGCAATGGTAGACTATCAGATCAAATGTATCTCCCGTACGGATCAAAATGCTCTTCGATTTAGAACTTACAACTAAGGATTATTCAAATGAAATTTTTCAATGCGTTTATTGGCTCAGTTATTGTCACAACTGCCCTTTTTTCTTCTTCGACGCAATGTCAAGGGATTTATTACGGTAATGAAGCCCCTGATATTCTCAACGCCAAACTCCAAACGAAAACCAAAGAGCTTTGCTATACCTCTTTTGCCCTAATGCACTCAGGTGTCTCTCGTACGGCTTTGTGGAGTGCGGAACATCTCACTCGTGAGGGATTACAATCCAAGTCCAAACGCAGTAACGACTTCCATACCGAAGATCAGCTCCCAAGCAGTGAGCGTTCAGAGCTGAGTGATTATGCACGTTCGGGCTATGATCGAGGACATCTCTCCCCCTCTGCCGATATGTCCACGAAAGCAGCGCAACATGAGTGCTTTACGTTAGCCAATATGGTTCCCCAAAACGGTGATAACAATCGTGGTATTTGGGCGGACATAGAGGGTGCTACTCGTGAGCTTGCCAAAAGTAAAAATGAACTTTATGTCATTACGGGACCTCTCTTTATCGGTTCAAATGTTCAACGTCTCAAGGGGAGAGTGTTCATCCCTACCAAAATGTATAAAGCCATTTATGACCCCTCTTCGGGTCAAGGGGCGGCGTATCTCGTCAATAACAGTGCTGGGCGTGACTATACCGTTATTAGTATCAGTGAGCTTGAAAAGACGGCAGGGATACGATTCTTCCCGAAAATGTCGGCTTCTAGTAAAAAAACAGCTATGGATTTACCCGTTCCACAAGAGAGAGGCAATCACTCAAATCATTCCAATAGTTCCAACAACAATGATGATGATTTGCTCCGTACCATCGAAAAACTTTTAAAATGGATGATCCACTAATGAAAGCAAAATTATTGAACCCCTATCAAAACGAAACGACCAGTTTGCTCATCGGTGATCTGACCGTTGAAAATCGGCTGGATCGAATCTCCCTTTATGGTTCGTTGGATATCACCAAAGATCAGATTGGACTTACAGATGCTTTACAACTCAAAGATATTATTGATTCAATCGTTGACACATTACAAAAGGAGAATAATCTCCCTGAACGTATTGTGATTGAAAAAGCGGATAGTGTGGTAAATCCGTTTTTATGAATATCAATGATTAATAAATAGAAATAGTTGAAGGTTTAATTCAGCTATAATTTAAACTATCAAAAGGATATTTCTTGAGCATTTTTCAAAAATCTATTTTAAATTCTATCAAACACGATGAAGCTCTAATCGCTTCACGCTGGAATAATTTTCAAAACTATTTAGCCAAAATCGACTTTATAAAAACGGTCAAAGAAGAAAAATATCAAGATGGATTTCTCAAAGATGTTTTTGAGTCGTGTTTGGGCTACACACTTGACAGTACCAACCCCGCAAGCTTTAATCTCGAACGTGAAAAGAAAAACGAAACTGACGGCAAGAAAGCCGATGGGGTAATCTATGTTGATGGTAAGATTATCGGGATCGTGGAACTAAAAGATCAAAAGACAAAAAATCTTGATGCGGTAGAATCACAAGCTTTTAACTATCACGCATCTCACTCCAACTCTAAATACATTATTATTTCCAACTTTGACGAATTACGTTTTTATATCGACAAAAAAACCGCATACGAGAAATTCAACCTCTTTCGTCTCTCCTATGAAGATTTCAAAACGCTTCATCTGCTCTTGAGTTATGAGAGTATCCGAGATGATATTCCCCTCAAACTCAAAGAGAAATCGGCAAATTTTGAAGCAACGATTTCCAAACAACTGTACAAAGATTTTAGTCAATTTAGAACCCATTTATTTGAGAATATTGTTAAGAATAACTATCTTCAAGACCCTCCTGTTCGTGGTGAGCTTGTCGAACCACAACACCCTTCGACAAGCTCAGGGCGAACGGAACTGGACAAACAAACCCTCCTGCGCCTCACCCAAAAACTTTGTGACCGTATCATCTTCATCCTTTTCGCCGAAGATAGAGGGCTGCTTGAAGCTAACACTGTAAAAGAGATACGCGCACGCCACGCTAGTGACGGTTTTGGTGATCGCAGTATGTACGATTATTACAAACTCTATTTCAACGCTATCAACACGGGAAATGATAAACTCGGCATTCCCAAATACAATGGCGGACTGTTTGCCACCGATGAGATACTAGACTCTTTGAAGATTGATGATACAGCTCTTGATGTGGAAGCGCAGAAACTTTCTGATTATGATTTTGAGAGCGATATTAGCGTCAATATTTTGGGGCATATTTTCGAGCAATCCTTGACCGATTTGGAGGAGTTAAACGCCTCTATCGAAAATACTGATTTTGACAAAAAGAAATCCAAACGCAAAAAAGACGGTGTATTTTATACTCCCGAATACATCACCCGATATATTGTCGAAAATACATTAGGCAAGCTCTGTACGGATAAAAAAGAAGCATTAGCCATTGAACACGAAACAGTAGTACTCAATCCTCGTAAACTTACCAAACAAGAGCAAAGCACCAAAGAGACACTGATACATTACAGAGAGTGGCTAACCCATCTAAAAATCCTCGACCCTGCCTGCGGAAGCGGTGCATTTCTCAACCAAGCGTTAGAGTTTCTCATCCGTGAACATACCCTCATACGGGATTTACTTTTACCTTACGAAGATTTGATGATCGGATATGAAGTCGAAAAAAGTATCCTTGAACACAATCTTTACGGTGTAGACATCAATGAGGATGCGGTGGAGATAGCACGGCTCTCTTTATGGCTACGAACAGCGCATAAGGGGCGAGAGCTTATTAACTTAGGTGCTAAAATCAAATGCGGTAACAGTTTGATAGCAGATAAAAGCATCGCTGAAAATGCTTTTGTATGGGAAGATGAATTTCCCGAAGTTTTTGCACAAGGTGGTTTCGATGTTGTGATTGGGAATCCTCCGTATGTATTTTCTCGTGAAAACATGAATCAACTTGAAAAAGACTATTATGTCAAAAATTATAAATCAGCTAATTATAAAATTAATACTTATCTTTTATTTGTAGAAAAAGCTGTTGAATTAATCAAGAATAACGCCTATTACGGTTTAATTGTCCCTAATGCTTGGCTGATGGTCTATTCAGGACAAGGTTTGAGACAATATATTTTAGATAATTGTAAATTGTATCAAATCATTAATTTGTCAGGATATTCTTTTGAGAATGTTAGTGTAGAAACGATTATATTGATTGCCGAGAAAGAAAAAATAGCAATCAATGAGTTTGATATACTTTTGAGCAATGATGCAGAATTTATTATTTCTCATCAAAAAAATCAATATGATTTTTCTAAAAATGAGGGATATGAATTTAGAGTATTTTCAGATGACAATGGTTCATCTTTAATAAAAAAACTGCAAAATAATTCAGTTATTCTTAATTCTATTGTTCAAATAAAAGCAGGACTTCAAGCTTATGAAAAAGGAAAAGGAAGTCCGAAACAAACTGCCGAGGATGTAAAAAATCATATTTATGATTACAGTTATAAATTTGATGAGACTACGCATAAATATCTTAATGGAAAAGATGTTGGAAGATATTTCATTTCTTGGAGTGGAATGTATTTGAAATATGGTGAAAATTTATCTGCCCCAAGGACGTTCAACCTATTTGATAATAAGAAAATTATTATACGAGAAATAGCAGGAAAATATCCAAATAGTATAATAGCAACTTACTGTGAAGAAATATTTTTATACAATTTAAGTAATATTTGTATAATCGAAAAAGAAGATAAGAGCATTTCATTAAAATATATTATATCTATTTTAAACAGCTCTATAATGTCTTATTATTTTATGAAAAATACTGCAAAGTCAGTTCGCCAAATGTTTCCAAAGCTTATTTTAAATGATTTACGACAATTTCCATTTAAAGAGATAAATTTACAAGACCAACAGCCATTTATCGAAAAAGCCGATGTAATGCTCAATCTAACCAAACAACTCCAAACCGCAAAACAAAACTTCCTAAACGAACTACACTTAGAAAAAATCCCTCAGAAACTGCAAAAATTTGAAGAGTTGGCGTTTGATGATTTTGTCAGAGAATGCACAAAAGCCAAAAAACTCAAATTTGCCGACAAGCTCGAAGAACGCAATTTTAAAAACGATTGGTCGGCACTTTTCGAGAATGATAAAAAAGCGGTGTTGGAGCTAAAAGCAGAGATTGCCAAAACCGATAAAGAGATCGATGCGATGGTGTATGCGCTTTATGGGTTGAGTGAGGATGAGATTGGGATTGTGGAGGGGAATATTTAATGGGACAATATTTATCCCCTCGTTCCCAACGTCCTCGTTGGGAATGCAGACTGATGGTATACACTCCCAAGCTGGAGCTTGGGAGCGAGAGAAAATTACAGGATAACTTAACCGACAGTCAAAGAAAGACTAAGATTAATAATTTAATCAATGAACTCTCAAATAAATTAAAGAAGATATGTAATCAAGGTAGCAATACAAAGCCAAAATGGGTACTTTGCGAGGATTTTAAGCTTTAATAAATTGGCGATAGAAGAGATAAATTATTAAAGGTATGTATCATACGAATAATCGAAACAGGCTAAATTAAAATTTGATAAGTAGAATAAAACAAAAATACAAAGGATTCTAATCATGGCAAAATATATTTTACTTGATACCGAAACAACGGGTGCAGGGGAGGGTGATCGTATTATTCAATTGGGATATATGGTTTTAGACGGTAAGAAAGTGGATGTTTATAACGATATGTGTTCGTCGGATGTTCCTATTGGGTATGGGGCGATGGAGGTTCATGGTATTACTCCCGAAGAGATTATTGGTAAGCCCAAATGTACTGAGACCGAGGCGTTTAAAGTTTTGGAGGGGTTAAATACTCCTGAGAATGTTATGATTATTCATAATGCTCCGTTTGATCTAGGGATGTTGGCGAAAGAAAATTTTACCTCTCAAATGCGCCTTATTGATACCCTTCGTTGTGCCAAACATCTTTTTGACGATGAAGAGGCGCACCGATTGCAGTATTTTCGTTATCGTTTGGGTCTTTATAAAATAGAGCAAGCAGAAGCGGATGCGTTGGGGATTGTGGTCAAGGCGCACGATGCCATCGGCGATGTTTTGGTGCTGAAACTTTTTCTCACCGAGTTGCGAAAAAGACTCACTGAGCGTTTCGGTAGCGTCAATCCGATTGACAAAATGATCGAACTCACTCAAACCCCTGTTTTTATTACCAAGCCGCTAAAGTTTGGGAAGCATAAGGGGAAGACGCTTGTTGAAATTGCCCATGAGGATAAAAAGTATCTCTCGTGGATGGTTGCCAATATGGAAAATCTCGATGAGGATATGAGGTACAGTATCGCTAGAGTGTTAGAAGCTTAAATTTCCCCCGTTCGCCCTGAGCTTGTCGAAGGGTATATTCATGGTTCGACAGGCTCACCACGAACGGAAATTCAATCAGGAAGGCGAACAGAATCCAAACTAGCGCAACACGTAGCTCAGCGGAACCGTAATCCGAACCGATTTAGAAGGTTTGGGAAACGTGGAAGCTGTTTTTTCGATCAGTGCCATCGCATCCTCATCCAAAATATCAAATCCTGAACTCTCACTGACTTTTATATTATCAACTTTCCCCTCACTGCTCAATGAAAAAGAGACCTTGACTTCCCCTTGCATTTTTAATTTTTGTGCCATTTTTGGATATTTGAAATTTTGAAGCAATTGCCCTCGAATCTCTCCCAAATGAGCATTCAAAAACTCTTTTTCGACATTGACAGGTGGCGGAGGCGGTGGTGGAGCTTTTGGGGCTTCAATTACCTTGGGTGCAGGTGCTTGTGTGAGCGGTTGTATTGGCTGGGGCACTGGCGGTGTAGGACGTGAGGTCACTGGTACGGGTACAACAGTTGACGGAATCGGTTTTGCAACTGCTACAGGAGGAGGTGGCGTGTTTTTTTGTATAGGGGGAGGTGTCTGTTTGGGTGGGACAATTGGCATTGGAGTTGGGGGAGTAGGAGTCGGAGCTTGTACGGTTGTGGGAGGTATAAAAGCGGCAATATGAATTTTTAGAGGCTCAGGTGGTTTTTTGAATGTGTTGTGCGTCAATAAAAAAAGAAAAATGCCAAACGCTAAGAGATGAATGAGGAGGGAAATTCCAAGTGGGCGAATCGTCATTATACGAGTTGGTCGTTTCGGATTGGTTTGGAAGAATCGATTACGATATTGTTCATATTGTGAATAAGTGCATATTCGATAAGATCAAAAAGATCGTGCACCATTTGAAATGAGTCTCTGTAATTACTCGCAGTTACAACCGCCATATAGAGATGTTTCGTGAAAAATTTGGCCTGTACCTTATTCAAAATATTAGTAGATGTTTTAATTCCTTGATCATCATTAGTAGCATCAAGAAAAATAATATACAAATGGTCATTAAGCTTAACAAATCCATCGCTTTGACGTAAATCCAATGCAATATGGGATAAGTCCGTAGGCTCAGTGACGTAACTAGTCGCAATCGAGTAGTTAATGCTATAACGAACGTAACGATAGTCGTAGAGTGAAACCTTTGCAACTAATTCTTCTTGAAAACTTTTACGATGTTTATTAAATAGGTCAATCATCAATAGTCTTTTTGTTTATTTTAATATTTTTAAAGCGGTAACCATATTATACACACTCACTATTTTTTTAGCCTTTAGGATTATAATACGCGAATGAATTATAAAGAACTTTCTGGAAAATCGATATTGCTATTGGGAAAAACGCGCTCGTTGAGTGGGGATGAATTTGAAACCCTATTGAAGCTTCACTCGATAACACTTCAAAGAAGTTTTACGCAAGAAGTTACGCTGATCGTCGAGGGGAAGTTTATGAACCCTTTGGAACAAAACGAAAGTGAGCGATTGTATGAACTTTGTGCGGCTCCCATCGTGGATATTACAGTAATCGAAAAATGGCTGTGCGCCTCTATCGAACCCAATCGACTTTTAATGAGTCTCAAACTCTCCCGAGATGCCGTGCGTTTGGTCGATTTTATCAAAAATCCTCATATTACCGATGAACTTTTTTTTAAGCTGTTGAAATTGTACGACTGGAGTGGGGAAGGGTTGTTTGACAATGACCGCAATCGTGACGTAACGGCAGCAATTATTGGGCGGTTTTATGTGGATATTGCGCGTAACCATAACGTCCAATATGCAATGAGCGGGTTGGCGCATTTGGTAGAAAAATATGGCAATGCAGAACTCATAACGGCTATTTCACAGCTTTCACCCATAGCCAAAGAGTTAAAAAATCCCAATGATACAACCTTGAACGGGGTATTGGATGCGATGGCGTTGCATAGCGATACACCTGAGCCACTTCTACAACAACTATTAAAAGAGCGTGCGAAACTTTTAGCGTATCGAGAGCCGTTGGCATTGGAAAAAGAGCTTCTTGCGTTGGAGGATGAGAGTATTCATCAAATTTTGGCTCAAAATAGGAGCTTGTCGCTTAGTGGAGCTGATAATCTGGAGAAAATGTATCCTGAGTTCATTGCCCAGTTTACTCCTCTTGATGAAGTTCGGTTTGGACGGTTGATCCCTGAGTATGGAGTCTATTTAGCTTCAAATTTCAGTTTGAATGCACTAATGCAACAGAACCTTATGGAAATCAAAAATAAGATTGTTTTTTCAGCACTTGCCCGAAACCCTGCGCTTCTTTCACAACATTTAGAGCAGCTTTTTACGTTAAATGAATTTGATGAAGAGCTTGCCTCTAATCCTTCTCTTTCTACGGAGTATTTGAAAAAGCTTTATGAGAGAGGAGAGGACAAAACGCTCAAAGCCCTGAGTGCAAATGTTTCCACCCCTGTGAATATTTTGCATCAGCTCTCTTTGGATTTGCGGTATGCACGGTATGTCAAAACCAATGCAGCCTTCGGGAAACATATTCAAATGACCAATATAGGATGGAATGTATGAGAAGTTCACAGACAATCACGACAATGCGCGCAATGATTGAATCGAAAATCCCAACGTTTTTGTGGGGTGCTCCTGGAATCGGTAAATCGTCGATTATCAAACAAATCGCTTATGATATGGATATTGAGTGCATCGACTTGCGCCTCTCTCTCATGGATCCGACGGACTTAAAAGGGATACCGTTTTATGACAAGGAGCACCATCAGGCACTTTGGGCTCCGCCGTCGTTTTTGCCCAGTGAAGGTCGCGGAATACTATTCCTCGATGAGCTCAATTCCGCCGCCCCTGCGGTACAAGCTTCGGCATATCAGCTGATTTTGGATCGTAAAGTGGGAGAATATACGCTCCCTGATGGATGGGCGATTGTGGCAGCTGGGAATCGTGAGGGGGATCGCGGAGTGGTGTATCGTCTCCCCTCACCGCTTGCGAATCGGTTCGTTCATATCGAGATGGAAGTGAGTGTGGAGGATTGGCGCGAATGGGCGATAAAGCGGGGGGTAGATTCACGAATCGTGGCGTATATCGGATTCAAAAATGATGCCCTCTTTACCTTTAACCCCACGGCGAATGAACGAAGTTTCGCGACACCGCGAAGCTGGGAAGCGGTTCATAATGTGTTGCAAAGTACGTTACCCAATGCGCTCCTTTTGGAAGCCATTGCGGGTGCTGTCGGAAAAGAAAATGGAGTTGATTTTCTCGGATTTTGTAAAGTAATGCTTTTACTTCCTGATATAGAGGCGATTTTACGAGGGGAAATCTCGGAATGTCCTCGTGATATTTCAGCGCTTTATGCCCTCTCATCTGCTCTCGTCGGACGGATTTTGAGTGATCCTGATGAGGAGAAGATTAACCATCTCCTTGGCTATACCTTGAAATTGCAAAGTGAGTTTGCGGTGATGATCGTCCAAGATTTACAGCGTCAAGGAATCGAGATGGATCATTTGAGCGGTTATGGCGAATGGGTCAATGCGTACGCGTATCTGTTATGTTAGATTGGTTACAATAACGGTTAATTTAGGATGAGGTGTTTGGATGGAGTTGGAAAGTAGAGATGTGTTAGCGCAAAAACTGGAAGAACTCAAAAATATTTTTCCCGAAATTTTTGATGATGGCGTGATTAACATCGACAAATTCAAAAACATTGTTGCTCTCGAATCCGATGGGAAAAGCGAACACTACAGCTTTAACTGGAGTGGCAAAAAAGAGTGCTACCAAACTATCCGCCAAAAATCCAATGCAACCTTAAAGCTCGATACCGACTCATCCATCCCAGATGGTGATAATGTCTTTATCGAAGGTGATAATCTCGAAGTCCTCAAACTCCTCCAAACTTCGTACCATAAAAAAATCAAGATGATCACCATCGATCCCCCCTACAACAAAGACAAAGATTTCGTCTACAAAGACACCTGGGGTGACACGATCACCAACTATCTCATTCAAACCGATCAGCTACGAGATGAGGGGTATACCAGTACGAAAACAAGCAGCACAGGACGACGACACACCAACTGGCTTAACATGATCTATCCGCGATTGTGGCTGAGTCGAAATTTGCTCCGCGATGATGGGGTGATATTTGTCTCTATCGATGATGATGAGGTTCATAATCTTCGTAAAGTGATGGATGAGATTTATGGGGAAGAGAATTTCTTGACTACCATTATTTGGAATCATACAAAGCAAAGTAAAAATGATGAAAAATATTTTTCAAGACAGCATAATCAAATTTTAGTTTATCGTTGTGGAGATGCTTTAGAAACACTAAAATTTGATCGTACGGAAGAGAATAATATAAATTATTCTAATTTAGATAATGACCCTAAAGGAAAATGGCGTTCAGGTGATGTACGAAGTCCAAGTTTTCGAGCAACGCTTAAATATACCATAGTAACACCTTCGGGAAAAGTAATTAATCCACCTGATAATGGATGGCGTTGGAGTGAAGATACGGTTAAAGCCAAAATTGCTTCAGGAGAGATTATTTTTTCATCTGATGAAACTCGTATAATTCGAAAAATATATCTTTGTAATCAGGACGGGCGAACACCGGAGAATCTTTGGTTGGCTGAATTTGCGGGTACAACACGACAAGCAAATAATGAATTAAAAGAATTATTTGATAATCCACCTTTTGATACACCAAAACCTACACAGTTAATTCGTAGAATGTTAGAAATTGGAACAAATACTGATGAAGAAGATATTATCCTTGATTTTTTTGCTGGAAGTGGAACAACAGCTCATGCAGTGATGGCACAAAACCTCGAAGATGGCGGAAATCGCAAATACATTTTAGTACAACTTCCCGAAGCGACCGACGAAAACAGCGAAGCGTATAAAGCAGGCTATAAAAAAATCAGTGATATTACCAAAGAGCGTATCAAACGGGTTATTCAAAAACTAAACTATCCAGACGGATTTAAATCCTATCGGTTGGATGCCTCCAATTTTCAAGTATTTAAAGAACTGAAAAAACGCCCCGGTGAGAGTGTTGAATCCATCGAAAAGATGCTCAAAATGTCGATTTTCCATGAAAATATCCTCACCCAAGGGGCAAAAAAGCTCGATATCGTCTATGAAATCGGACTCAAAAACGGGTTTACTTTGAGTGCGAAACATGAAGAGTTCAAAAAAGAAAAATACAGTTTTATCCGTCTGTTTGAAGAGAACCGTGAGTTTTTCTTTACCTTTGATCACAAAATTGGGAATGATATACGGGAATGTTTACCGCAGGGGAGCAAACTCATCTGCTACGATAAATCGCTCGATGACAGTATCAAACTGAACTTGCGTGAGTATTTTGCGTTAGAGACGCTGTAGGGGTTGATATGTCAAATATAATGTTGGAAAGTTTATATCTGCATAATTTTAAAAGCTTTTATAACAGCAAATTTGAGTTTGGAAAGCTAAATTGTTTAATAGCTCCAAACAATACTGGGAAAAGTAATCTCATTGATGCGCTTAAATTTTTGAATACGTTACTATATCAAGATATGGTGCAGGCCTTTGCAAAGCTCGGTTTCAGCAATATCCAAAACTATCATCATCTAGATGACAATAATTTAAAATTACAAGCACGTTTTCGTATTCAAAATCAGGTACTTGTCGGTAAAGAATTGTTTGAATACGATGTCAGTCTTCGTTTTTTGTTCTCTTATGATTTTAAAGATAAAAAGCCAAATACAGATGTCTTGATCGAGGGTAAGATGAAAAGCGTCATTGTTGATGCGGCTGATCTTAAAAGAGGATTTGAATTACGTGTATTCGGGGATTTTGGTCATTACATCGATAGTTTCGATAGTTATAATCGTCTATTAGAACAGAAGCATTTTCAAAAATTCTCTCTCCAGTACAATCATAATACATTTCGTTATGCGATCGATCATATCGCCTCTCAAAAAGGGATAGACTCTATCGCCAATTTGTTTGGTCTTGCTATTCAGAAGCGACAAGTAACACTTCTCAAGCCTATGGATTTTCGCTTGATCTTTAACAAAAGTTCGCTGTTCTCATCGCATTATTTTCATGCACATGATATTAAAAAAACTCAAAGTTTTGGTGAAACTCCTGATTTACTAGAAGATGGAAGAAACTTGGCTCAATTTTTGAGTAGTTTGGATCAAAATGTTTTTGAAGATATTGCGACATCATTGATCGGTGAAGTAGAATTGATTAATGGACTTGAGCTAAATGATGGCTTTATGATGATGAAGAATGTTGTCTTCACCGAAGAGATTAACGGTGTTCACCATCCGATTGAGATTCAAAATGTATCGGATGGAACACTCCATTTTATTATGATTATGAGTGCTATATTAGGTAATCGTAGCTCTATCGGGCTATTAATCGAAGAACCTGAGCGACATATGCACATGAAAGTTTTGTCGTATATTCTCAATACAATGCGAGATGATGACAAGCAGATATTTTTCACAACACATAGCACAGAACTTTTGAGCCAGTTAAATTTAGACGAGATCTTATTTATGTTCCGTGACTATGAGGGTGATACAAAAGGTCAAAGAGCCGAAGATATACCGAATATCAAAAGATTTATGAAGCGGTACAAAAATGATTTGGTCGAGATGATTAAGTTCGGTGTTGTGGGTGAGTATGATGAGTAAAATAGGTTTGGTTGTCGAGGGCGAATCGGATAAAGAGTTTTTTATACAATGTTTTAAAAATAAATATCCTCAATTTAGAAATATGCAGATACAGCACGCCAAAAAAATGAAACATAAAAATACTATTCATAATAGAATCAATGACTTGAGAGATAAAGGGTGTGATCGTATTTTTGTTTTACCAGATTTAGATGATGAATCATGTGTTGTCAATTTCAAACATTCGTACATTCAGCAAATCGGATTAGGGGTGATGAGTGATGTTACTGTCGTTGTTATTGGTAAAGAAGTTGAATCATGGGTTATGAGTGCCTTTGGTGAAAGTAATTCAAAGACTAAAGAAGATGCAAAAAAACATTTTGATTTAAGTGGTAAAAAAGATAGTTTGGAGCTTACTATTGTAAAAAAATTTATTGCCTCAAAACAAAATCTTAAATGTAAGAATAATGATTCACTTCGTTATTTTATAGAAAAATTGGGGTTAGAATGCAAATAAAATACCTAAAACAACCCCATCAAGAAAAAGCGATACACTCGATTGTAGAACTTTTTTTTGGGCAACCCAAACAAGATAATAGTTTTGATATATTTGATGGTGAGGCGGTTTGTGCTAATGAACTTCTTCTATCGCAAGAAGAGGTTTTAAGTAATCTTCACACAATACAAAAGCGCAACACGATAGAAGAGTCTTTGATGCTTCAAACGCTTGATTTTTCGGTGGAGATGGAGACGGGGACGGGGAAAACATTTGTTTATATCAAAACCATTTTAGAGTTATTTTCACAATATGGCTGGACAAAATATATCATTATCGTACCCTCTATAGCGATCAAAGAGGGTGTTTTAAATGCACTTGCCAGTATGGGTAAACACTTTCAAAATGAGTATAAATTTATTTACGATTATTTTGAATATGACTCCTCGCGATTGGGGATGCTCAAACATTTTATCCGAGATGATAATCTTCAAATTATGATTATGACGATAGATAGTTTTAAAAGAGTCAATACCGTTTTAAATATGCCACGAGAGGGATTTATAGGAAGTCCAAAGATGAGCTTACAAAAAACAAATCCTATTTTAATTCTCGATGAGCCACAAAATATGGAGAGCGATTTAAGCAAAACGGCTTTAAATGAACTCAATCCCCTTTTTACTCTTCGCTATTCGGCAACGCACAAAAATTATTACAATTTGACGTATAGTTTAGGGGCAAAAGAGGCATTGGATTGTGGACTTGTGAAACAAATTGATGTTTTGGCACTCAGTGAAAATCAAACTATTAATGATGTTTATATTCGTGTTGTGAAACTTGAGATTGATAAATCGTCTAAAAGACCAGTTGCATCTTTAGAACTTATTGTAAAAAACAAAGATGAATTTACAACAAAACTAGTCAAAATAAAAGGGGATGACAGCCTCAAGGAGAAAACTAAAAATCCTATCTATAGTGGATTTATCGTCGATGAAATATCGTTTAAAGAGATGTTCATAAAGTTTGAAAACGGTGTTAAACTAGGACTTAATGAGATAAACGGGCAAGTGAAAAAAGAGATTCAAAAAGAGCAAATAAGTGAAGCCCTCAAGCTGCATATGATGAAATTTGAAGAACTAAAACAAAAAGATATAAAAGTGTTAAGTCTCTTTTTTGTGGATAAAGTAGCAAATTTTTTGAGTGCTGAAAATGGCTGGATGGAAGATCATTTTATAAGCGAATTCGATAGATTAAAAGTAAATTTTGAAAGCTTTAAAGATATTGAGGCAAAAGATGTTTATGCCTACTATTTCGCAAAAAGAAAAGCCGAATTTATTGATGAGCTTAAAAACAACGATAGTGATCGAAAACTCCAAAAAGAGACGTATGATTTGATTATGAAAGATAAAGAAAAACTTCTTAGCTTTGATGAAAATAGAAGTTTTATCTTTTCTCATAGTGCGCTAAAAGAGGGTTGGGATAATCCTAATGTATTTTTTATCACCACGCTCAATGAGACAAAATCCCAAATGAAGAAAAGGCAGATTATTGGTCGTGGGGTGAGACTAGCCGTGAATTCAAGCGGACAAAGAATCGAGGATAAAGAGATAAATAGACTGACGGTTATAGCCAATGAGAGTTTTGATGAGTTTGCAAAAAGTTTACAGCTTGAATATGAAATAAACGGCAATGAAAAAAGCTACCAACAACCTAATAATTTGGCTAAAAAGAAAACGTCAAAAAGAAAATATGATTTAGAAAGCCAAGAGCTAAAAGAGTTTAGGGAACTTTGGGAAAAACTTAAACAAAAAACGGTGTATGAAATATCACTTAACAGTTCAAAATACAAAGAGTTAGTAGCTAAAGAGCTTCAAAACATAGAAGTGAGAGAGAAAAAAATTGTCAAACAGTTTGGAAATATTCAGAGTAATTTTGATGGATATGTGAGTGATGTAAAAAGCAGTAAGCTTGATTTTGAAGAGGAATTGCCCAATATTGTAGCAATTATTGAAAAACAGTTAGGGTTAACCAAATCAACCATAATCGATATTTTTGAAATGGTAGGGATAGAGAAATTTACCAAAGAGTTTATCAAAAATAGTGATGAATATTTGAAAAAAGCAATGGAAATTTTTGAAGATACGATGCTTCAAATGCTTAGCGTTGATGGGCTGACCTATAAAAAAATAGATGATTATTATGAGTTTACGAATATCTTTTTGGATGAAATCCATGGGTATGATTTGGAAGAGTGTAAAAAAGGGCTGTATGAATCGGAACAATTTGACAGCACAATAGAGCAAGATTTTATCAAATGCGCCGACATACACTTCAAATTTTTTGCAAAACTACCGAAACGATTTAAAATAAAAACGCCGCTAGGTTCGTATTCTCCTGATTTCGCGATTATCAAACATGATGAAAGTGAAGGAAGTTTTATTATAGAAACCAAAGGAAGTGATAAGAAAAGAGATAGTAGGGCGCGAGAAGATTGGCAAATGGCGTATGCAAAAAAACATTTTGACCTAATTGGCTTGAAATATAAAGATAGAGTAACAAATTGTAAAGATGTGTAAAATCAATGTTAGACTTTAGCCGCGTCAAATCCAAGCTCCTCGTAGAGCATCCCTATTTTGGAACCTTAGCGAGCGGTCTGGAAATCGTAGTCAATGACAACATCGAAAGTTTCACCCTTCACGGCAACCGTTTTGAATATCGCGAGGATTTTTTCAACACCCTAGACGATGAACAAGTTGCGTTTTCACTCTCCAATGCCGCGCTTCACACCGTCCTCTCTCACCCATCGCGCATCGGTAACCGCTCTCCGTGGTTGTGGTATACGGCGTGCGAACACGCGATTAATACTATGCTTATCGACAATGATTTCACGCCTCCCAGTAAGATCACTTATGACCCCCGTTTTGCGGGACAATACGCCGAAGAGATTTATGAAGAACTTTTGGACACCATTACCCGTGAAGATCTCAATGATAAAGACCAAGATTTACGCCGAAATGATGAGCGTGATAACCTTGAAACGGCACAAACCGAGATACGTGCTCAAAATGCCCTTCAAAAAGCGCAAGAGATGGGAAGTCTCCCCGATGGGTTGGAGCGATTGATCCCCATAGCCCTTAAAGGGGTGGTAGATTGGCGTAGTGAGTTGCGTGATCGTATCGGCGGATATTATGTCAGCGATTACGCGATGATGCCGCCTTCCAAAAAACTCCTCTATGCAGGAATTTATCTCCCCAGTGCTACTTCACGCCATTTGGAACTTGCCATTGCCATTGATAGTTCAAGATCGGTGGATGAGGTTTTACTTTCACAGTTTATCGGTGAGATTGAATCCATTACAGAGCTGTTTGGTTCGTATACGATTGACGTGATTGTGTGTGATGATCGCGTGAGAAGCCATCAGAGGTTTAGCAATGGGGAGAGTATAGAGTATAGGATTGAAGGGGGAGGGGGAACTGATTTTATCCCTGTTTTTGAATTTATTGATACCCAAATGACCCCTCCACGGGTATTACTTTATTTTACCGATTTGGAGGGGACATTTCCGATGAGTGAGCCGTATTATGAGACCCTTTGGATTACGCCGTATGAGGGAGACGTTCCGTTTGGGCGGGTGATTGTTATGAAGGATGAAAATGCGCTATAATACTATCAAAGGTAAGTATAAGGAGATACAATGCAAACAATAGGTATTAAAGATTTACAACTCAATCCCGCCATACTCACAAACTCTTTGCAAAACGATGAATACACTATGATAACCAAACACTCCAAGCCTATTGGAATGGCACTCTCTTTTAACAATGCTATAATATCCGATGGGCTTAAAACAGCTTTGATGGTTGATGCGTACAAAAAAGGGTACATTAGCTTGGGACAACTCGCAAAATCACTTGATATACCGCACAAAAAAGCGATGAAAATACTCTCTTTGATGAAAATAGATGTTATTGATTACGATTTTAAAGACGATGTGAAATTTTTGGATAGTTTTTAATGATTATCAGCGACAGCACGACACTCATTGTCTTGTTTGACTTGGATAGAACTGATTTACTTTCCAATCTTTTTTCGACTATTATCATACCAACCTCAGTTTTTAAAGAGATTTCTACGAAAAACGAGCTTGTTTTACCCAACTTTATGAGTGTTATAGCCGTTCAAAACAGTGAACTTCTCGAAAGTCTCAAAATGATTTTAGACGATGGAGAAAGTGAAGCGATTGCTTTGGCAGTCGAAACAAAAAGCAAGCTTATTATTGATGAAAAAAAGGGACGAAAAATAGCTATCAATCAAGGGGTAGAAATTATTGGACTCCTGGGTATCGTCTATCTGAATGTCAAAAGAGAATTTTTACTCAAGCAGCAAGCGATAAAGCTCTTAGACGATATTCAAACCCACGGATACAGGATCAGTCAACGTATTATTGATGATATGCTTGAAATGCTGGATAGTTGACATAAAAAAATGGGAGGTACCCCGTATGATTGCTAGGTTAAGCCTCGCGCACCACTCAAATTATTAAGGTAATAGTCAATGACAATTAATTATATCTATGAAAAGTTAATGAAGTGAATGAAATAATCATGATAGACGAACAAAATATCCAAACTAAAATTTACACCCTTCGTGGCATATCAGTTATGTTAGATAGAGATTTAGCGGAGCTGTATGGAGTAGAACCCAAGCGATTAAACGAGCAGGTAAAAAGAAATCTCAACAGATTTCCCGAACATTTTCGATTTCAACTGACTCAAATAGAAAAAGATGAACTGGTCGCAAATTGCGACCGGTTCAATGTACTCAAACACTCGACATCATTCCCCTATGCTTTTACAGAGCAAGGGGTATCGATGCTAAGTGCCGTTTTGAAGAGTGATTTAGCTGTAGAGGTTAGCATCAAGATTATAGACTCATTTGTCAATATGCGAAAGTTCATCTCTCAAAATACTTTGCTTTTTCAAAAAATTGATACTATGGAACAAAAGCTTTTAAAGCATGATGAAAAACTTAATCAACTGTTCAATGCCATAGAATCCAAAGAGATTAAACCCAAAGAGGGTATTTTTTATGAGAATCAAATTTTTGATGCGTATGTATTTGCAAGTGATCTGATAAAAAGTGCTAAAAGCTCCATTGTTCTCATAGATAACTATATCGATGAAAGCGTATTGCTCTTGTTATCCAAA
>Ga0172379_10002414_pt1 | contig 33127 bp, 35 predicted proteins | sample GrowelOW334metaG_FD_119756 | JGI IMG/M metagenome (GOLD analysis project Ga0172379, IMG submission 119756) | Groundwater microbial communities from an aquifer near a municipal landfill in Southern Ontario, Canada - Groundwater well OW334 metaG | ecosystem: Environmental > Aquatic > Deep...
TAAAGCCGAGGCCATCAAAGCGGCCGCTCCAAAAATCGGCTTAGCCTTGAACGAAGAGTTCGAGGCCGGACCCTATCACTATGGACTAATCTTATCGAAATTATAAATACGAAATAACAATATGAACAATCTTCTAACTCTCAGCTACTGGTTTAACTTACGTCCGGAAATTTTAAACTCAACTGCCCAAAAGATATTTATCGGCGGCTTGGTCTTATTACTGATCGTCGCTATTATCGTTCTTCTGACCAAAAAACGCGGCGGCTTGTACCATGGCTGGTTAAAAAGAATATATTCCTTCAGTCTCAGCAACCTCATTATCGGCCTGATCCTGTTATTCTTTAATTATGAAGCCGTGCCTTTCTTGTCGGCTCGTTTCTGGGTCGGCTTGTGGGCGCTGATTATGCTGATCTGGTTAATCTTCATTTTCCGAAGCCTAAAAAATATTCCGAGGATCAAACAGCAATCCGCCAAAGAAAAAGAATTAAAAAAATACCTGCCCTAGACCAACTACCAGCCCCTTAAACTAAATCCTTCTTATATAATCAGGCTTCGTAAATAACGAAGCCTGATTTTTTTAAACACTTTAGTATTAAACCTAAACACTATGACCGAAGCAAAATGTCTAGGAAATCTAGGAGAAAAAATAGCCGAAAAATATTTGATAAAGCGCGGCTATCGAATTTTGGTTAATAATTTCCGAGTGGGGCACAAGGAGCTTGATCTAATCGTTAAACGTCACGGACTGATTACGGCCTTTGAAGTAAAAACACGAAAAAACTGGAGCTCGACAACAGGCAGATCAGAACTAGGGGCGGAAGAATGTTTAACCAGGCGCCAAACTAGACGTTTGCAAATTGCCCTACAAGCCTACTGTTACAAAAACCGCCTCAAATTTGAGACGGCTCAGGGTGATTTAATTATTGTCCTAATTAATACCGCTAACCGGTCGGCCCAAATTAAACATTACCCAAAGATTTTTTGAGTTTAGCCAAACGTTTGCGAAAATTCCACAAATTTTTCAAAAATATTAAACTATCACGAAATACTTTGACGGTGCTAGATCGCTTATCAAAACGATTTTCCTGCCAGTCAACCGGCACTTCTTTAACTCGATAGCCCAAGCACTGAGCCAAAACAACCAGTTCCGTATCAAAAAACCAATAATCATCTTGCAGCCAAGGCTGAAGAGCACGAAAGGTCTTGGCATTTATCGCCTTGAAGCCGCACTGCAAATCGGCGACCTGATAATTAAGCAGACGTCGAGAAATAAAATTATAACTTTGAGAAACTATTTCTCGTCCCCAAGAACGTTTGATTCGCGAATCAATTAATAGGCGAGAGCCAATAACTACCTCACACTCCCGATTAACAATCGGGCTAACTAAGTGAATTAAATTATCTAAATTAACCGCTAAATCAGCGTCCATGTAAGAGAAAACATCAGCTGAACTAAGCGACCAGTATTTTTTTAAGGCGCCGCCTCGACCGGGCTCGGGTACCTCAAAATAATCAATTTCCGTCGGATATTTATTCTTAAAATCTGCTAAAATCTTAACCGAAGCATCGGTGGAACCATTGATGACTCCGACAATGCGCCAAGAAAAACTGAAACCAGCTTGCCGACAATAGCTCAAAAGACGTTCTAGATTCTGAACTAAAATTTTTTCTTCATTCTTGATTGGCAGGCAAAAATCAACTAACATATTTATTCAGTTTTAATAAAAATTATCGCCGTCTTGTCATAATAAACCAGTCGCCAGGCTTTTGATGATAATAAATATTCTCGCAAATAATTTGGTCCGGTAAGTGGTCGATTAGGCAAAGCAAATAAAATTTGTTCCCACCGCTTGGCTTTAATAACCGGTTCAGAGGCTGGCATCAGCACCAACTTAATATTATATTTAGCTAACCGCTCCGCCGTCTGGCCATCTGATTTATAAAAATCAGTATATTCCTCGAGAAAAGTTCGTCCGGCATATTCGACTTGTGGCAAGCGGCCATCAATAAATAGTTTTTTGTTTGGCAGTCGCCAAATTAAATAGCCACCCCACCCATAATAATTAAAAATATTGTTGTCTTGATATTCGGGGTGAGTATTTAAAAACTCATAAGCGCCACAGGGGTAATCGCGACAGAAATATTTAAAAGGATCAGTGACTAGCCGGATATTAATGACCTGCCAACTGATGGCCAAGACGAGACAAAAAAAGATATAAAAACCCAGCCAAACCGGATAGACCCGACGGGGTTTGTTACTAGTCGGATTATCTTTTCTCATAACCACTAGCGACCTAATTATTTCTCCATAAACCGTGGCGACAAATGGTAAAGTGGCCACGAACATTAAAGGAAAATGACGCCTTGATTTAAAGGCTAAGACAGTGAATACTAGGACTAGAAATAACGCCCACAAATTTATTTTTTTTAGCTTATGACGGATAGCTTCATAAAGATAAGCCAGTAAAGCTAAAACCGCTAAAGCCAAATAAAACAATTGCCAATAAAAAAACGGATAGAAAAACTGTGATAACCACTCCTGGATTTTGGTTAAATACGCCGTATTAGCGTAGCCGCCCAAAAATGAATATAGTTCTAGACGATAAGGGGTCAAAAGAGTGACTAAAATGGTTAACAAACCAAAAAAGCCAAAAATAGCAATTTTTTTAAAAGACAGCCGGCGTGATTGATCAATTGGCCAAGTGGGAAAATAACGCTTAGCCACTAATTCAACAATCTTCACGCCTATCCAAGCAAAAATTAAGAAAAAACCGATTAAAAAACTACCATGTAAACAGGCCCAGAAATACATTAGCGGCAATAAAAATAAGAGGCTGGCCGGCCGCTGCTTTATCTCATACCTATCAATAATCAATAAGATCAAAAACAAAAACAACCAACTTAATTCTTGTATTCTAACGCCCAAATGAGGTAGGGCAGCCACTACCCCTAAAAGTTGCAAGCCGGCAATAACCAGACCAGAAATCGACGGGGCGCGCTTTTTGATAAATAAATTAAGACCAATCAACACTCCAACAATTATTAGAGCGAATAAAAACACAATCACCGGATAGCCTAAACCCTCATACGCCTTAAAAAGTAAAACATTGCTGAGCCATTCGTGATCCACCCAATTACCGGTAAAGGTATAATTATAATGATTGGTGATGGGTACTTGGTGGCTAATTAAAGTTTCCCGTCCAACCTGAAGATGCCAGCCTAGATCCGGGTCAAGATAACTGAAACCAAAACGCACCAATAAACAGAAAATAAAAAGATAAAAAAATACCCAAAAAAACAGAGAATATTTGGATTTTATTGAGTTTTTTGACATAATTTGGTGATCAAAATTGACCTATTTAATTCTATTCTAACATAGGCCAATTTATTTGTCTTGTTTAAAAGAATATGCTAAAATTAGTAATATAAAAATATATAAATATTAAAAACTAGAAAGGTGGTGAAATATGAAAAAAATTTCTAAACATTTAGTCTCTTTAGCAATTCTTTCTTTCTTGGTTCTTCCATTGTTTGCTCTGCCGGCTTTCGCGCAAGGCACCGATACTTATGGAATCAACTCGGTTAACAATGGATTCAACGGATCTATTGCTAGCAACGTTGACCCAAGAACGATTGTCGGACGTATTATTAATCTAGCTTTGAGCTTCTTAGGGGTAATCGCCGTTGGCATTATCTTAATGGGTGGCTTTAAGTGGATGACGGCTGGTGGCAATGAAGAAAAAACTACTGAAGCCAAACAATTATTGGGCGCCGGTGTAATCGGTCTAATAATTATCTTAGCTTCTTGGGCGATCGCAACTTTCGTCATCAACTCCTTAAATTCTGCTATCAACGTTTCTTAGTTAAAATAGGTGGTTCTCATACTTTAATGGGGATCACTGCTTTAAACAGGAAGATTTTTCCCGTTTAAAGCAGTGAATTAATTCTCTTACTATGTCTAAGAAAGTTTTTTTGGTAGCTTGGTTAGTGGCCCTACTCTTCCCCTTTTCAGCCCTCCTGGCTCAAACCGACAACTCTTCATTAAATGAAGCTCTGAGTGGTTTAAACGCGACGGCCGGTCAAGTCGGTGCCTTTAAAGATCAAACCAGCCAAACAAATATTGGCACGGATTTTCTCACCACCAAGGCCGGCCAGATTATCGGCCTGGTCTTGTCTTTTGTTGGAGTTATCTTTCTCGTCCTGATGATTTATGCGGGTATACTTTGGATGACGGCCAGCGGCAATGAACAACAAACTACTAAGGCCAAAGATCTAATCATTAGCGCCGTCATTGGAATAATTATTGTTTTTGCCGCCTACGCCATCACCAATTTCATCGGTACAGCAGTAATGAATACTAGCGCTGTTTTGTAAACTCATAGATAGCCAAAAAATGTTTACTATTCTGTCCAAAAAGATACTGACCGTGACCGCTATTTTAATGATGGTTGGTTTTTATTTCTCTGCTCCATTCATTGTCACTTCCGCTGGGGCGGTGGCCTCACCCATTCCCGACTCAAGTTACACTTTTCAAGACTCCAGCGGAATCCAAAATACCGCCGATGTGGCCGGTTATACTACCGGAGCCGAATCAACGCCAATTAATACAATAATTAGCACGATAATACTGACAATCTTGAGCTTCGTTGGTGTTCTATTCATGGGCTTCGCGATGTACGGAGCCTTTACTTGGATGACTTCGATGGGCAACAGTCAGCAAGTGGAAAAAGCTAATAAAATTATCATGGGGGCTTTATTTGGCCTAATAATTACGCTGGCCGCCTATGTCATTAGCTATTTTGCGATCAGCTATTTCAAGAAATAATATGAAAAAAGTAATTATCATCTTCATATTATCCTTTAGTGCCATTTGTTTATTCGGTACTATGGTTCAAGCCGCTCTGATAAAGACTAATACAGCGAACGAGATTAACGTCAACTTGAATACCGTGGCTAGGGAACAAGGAGCCGGTTATACTGACCGCAGCGTTGACGACATAATTGCCTCAATCTTCCGCCTAGTTATTAGCCTAGTAGGAGTAATCTTTATAGTTTTAATCTTTGCATCTGGTAACAACTGGATGCAGGCCGGGGGTAATGAAGAGAAGGCTAAGAAAGCCAAAGACACTATTGCTGCTCTTTTGACCGGTTTATGTATTCTCCTCGTGGCCTATGCTTTAGCATCAGGCATGGGCGGAGTGCTAAGCAAAGTATTACTTAAATAAATAATATGAAAAAAATCTTCAAAATATCATTGGTCGGGTACATCTTCAGCTTATTATTAATACTACCATTAGCCGTCTCAGCCCAAGGCGCCTCCGGAACGCCAACCACGGGAAGCAACCCCGTGCTCGACAGACTTACGAACATTGGCAACGAAGCCGGTTTTCAAACTGATCCCACGAAAGCCTCCTCGCCCATTATTATCGGCACAGTAGTTCGGGCATTTTTGGGATTCACTGGCCTAACCTTTATTATTTTAATGTTGATTGCCGGTTTTAAGTGGATGTCGGCTAACGGTAACGAAGAGGAGGTTAAAAAGGCCACTAAAACTATCTCTAATGCGGTTATCGGCCTAATTGTGGCTTTGTCAGCCTGGAGCATCTGGACCTTCTTCTTGGAAAAGATAATTCTAATGAATAACTAATATGTTAAAAAAAATCTATTTTATTATTATCGCTATCACCGCCTCCGCCATCATCCTCTCACCAGCTAGCGCTCAAATACTGACTAATACTTCGGGAGAAGGGAGTTTAACAGGTATGGCTAATACGGTTGGCCAGACCGCCCAATACAGTAACGTTGAGATCGGAACAATTGTGGCCGTCATCATCCAGGTTCTATTAGGCTTGCTCGGCATTATTTTCTTAGGTCTAGTTATTAGCGCCGGTTTTCGTTGGATGACCGCTAACGGCAACGAAGAACAGGTTAAACAAGCAACCGGAACTCTCAAAACAGCCATCATCGGATTATTAATCGTCTTAATGGCTTACGGAATTACTTACTTTGTGTTTAATAAACTGCCATTTAGTGGCGGGAGTGATAATGGGGGAACCATTAGATAATCAATAAGCAATCTAATAAAAAAACAAGCACCTAATCTGATTTAATTAAATCAAACTAAGTGCTTTTTTTAATGTCTAGTAAACATTAGTAAACATAAGTAGCGGCCAACGGGTAAGTTTTCTTGCCCACCGAATTTTTTATCATAGGACCGACAGGCATAAAACAACGCTTATCAACCCGGGGTCCATGAAATCTTATGCAGTAATCCCCTGGGATTAATTCATTGTATTCCCACTCATACTCTCCCCTTGAATTTCCCAGGACCTCAAATGATTGCTTCCGACCTGCTGGATCCTCAATCTCAACGGTTAGTGTTTGATACCACTCATTCCCTAAATATATGACTGGTCGTCCGTTGGCAGGATTTTCTTCAGCAACGGCATTCTGATTTGGAGTTTGCCGATGAATATTAGCCCGTATTTCTTCAGCAGTGGCCATAATCACGTCGGCTTGAGCGACCCGCACTGGATCGGCGTGTCGTAAATCCGCCAGACTTTCTTGGCTCTTCCCGGCAGTAGAAAGCAAAAACATGTCTGCCTCTTCCTGGAGAACTTCACTTTTTTGGCGATAGACCTTAATTAAGCGGTCGTTCTCGACTAAATCGGCTCGGAGTCTCGTCACGGTCAGACTGTTGGTAGCGGCGCTATCGGCCAGGTTCAGTTCCCGAAGAATCGCTTGATTCTCCTGTTTCAGTTCGTCGATCTTGGTCTGATAAACATTAGCTCGTTGAGCCATCAGCTGATAACTGGTCTCAACGTCAGACAGGGTCTTATCGCCCGACCGCAACTGCGATCTTTTGCGGAAACCCTGGCCAGAAACTGAACCGGCGACAAACGACAAGGCCATAATCATAACAGCCATTGCCCACAAAGTGCTTTTTTTCATGATGCTATGTTTTTATAGATTGTTTAACGTACAAAAAAAATAAAACCAATAAAAATTCTAATAGATTACTCTTTTAGCTTCCCCAAATCATATCATATATTCTAAAAACTGTCAACAACTTATCCCCTACCCCTCCACAGTCCAATCTTGACTTATTTTGACTAGTATGATAGAGTAGTCAGTCAAGAAAATCCCGCTTTATTATCACATGATATAGTAGGGATTTTTTATTTGGCTTAATAAATAACTATGACTACACTACAAAGAATTAGTGGAGAAATCGTGCCCCTTAGTAGACGGGAGGTTGTTGTTTTAGGCATTATTGTGGCCTGTCTCTTTCAATTTGCTCTATTTTTTTCGCCAGCTTTAGCTGAAGATGCTATAAAACAGGCTAAAGCCGCAGGGGTAAGCTCCAGCACCAGCCAGGCTGACAACGACATGGTCTCTAATAGCCCCATAATTAAGTCACCGCTGGCTAGTAACACTAACCCACTCCTGAAGCCCCTAGTCGCCAATACTACCCCGGCCACCACCAGTTTAGAGGCCTCAGCGACAGTTACTCTTGAAGATATTTTATCTCCTTTATCTAATAACGACTTGAAAGAAATTGATCAAATCGAATTTATAAAATCAGAACCGACCATCACCGTGGTTCGCACCAGCACCCATGTTATCACAGCTTATAATTCTGAGGCCGCTCAAACTGATGCCTCGCCCTGTATCACGGCTAACGGCTACAATGTTTGTAAATCCGGAGTGGAGGATACCATCGCAGCGAACTTCTTAAAATTTGGTACCAAGGTCCAGATTCCAGAGCTATTCGGGGACCGAGTCTTTGTGGTTCGAGATCGAATGAATAAAAAACATCCTAATCGAGTTGATGTCTGGATGAAGGATCGTTCTGATGCCGTCCACTTTGGAGTTAAAACTGCTAAAATTCAAGTGATAGAAATTACCAATTAATTCAAAACACTTAAATAATTAATTTGAAGATTCTGGCTAAATAAAAACACTCCGGTTTCAACCGGAGTGTTTTTGTAAAATCTTCGACACTCACAATAGTTTTAAAACTGATTTAAAAAAACAAACTGAGTAGCCCCTTGCTGCGCCTAATTATTTTCTCGCGGTTACGAATCGCCATTGAGGTTTCAATCACTGTATCAGGATTAAGGGAAATACTATCAATTCCTTCCTCGACTAAAAACTCGGCAAAGTCGGGGAAATCGCTCGGACCCTGGCCGCAGATGCCAACTTTACGGCGATATTTTTTGGCCGTCTTAATTAATTGGCGAATTAGTTCTTTAACCGCGTCATTTTTTTCATTAGCCACTCCGGCGACCGTTAACGATCCACCCGAATCGCGATCAATCCCTAGAGTCAATTGGGTCAAATCATTCGAACCGATTGAAAATCCGTCAAAAATATGACAGAACTTTTCCGCCAGAATAATATTCGAGGGGATCTCGGCCATCACATATATTTCTAATCCGTCTTGTCCACGCTTGAGCCCATACTCGGCCATCACCTGCTGAACCTTTTTACCTTCTTCAACCGTCCGACAGAAAGGCACCATAACTTTCAAGTTCTTTAAGCCCATGCCTTCACGAACCCGTTTAATAGCCTGGCATTCCAGGGCAAAAGCTGGTAAAAATAGCGGGGAATAATAACGCGAGGCACCGCGCCAGCCAATCATCGGATTAGATTCGACCGGTTCATACTCTCGCCCGCCAATTAAATTAGCATATTCGTTAGTTTTAAAATCACTTAGGCGAACTATTACATCTTTTGGATAAAAGGCCGCAGCTAGCATCGCCATTCCCTGGGCCAGGCGATCTACAAAATATTGAGTTTTATTTTTATAACCGACGGTTAATAAATCAATTTCTTTTTTCACTCCCTTATCCTTAATTTTATTATAGTGCACTAAGGCTAGAGGGTGAATCTTAATATAATTATTAATGATAAACTCCAAACGCGCTAAACCGACGCCATCATTAGGAATAAAGGAATTAACAAAAGCCAAATCCGGTTCACCGATATTCATCATAATCTTAGTTTTTGGTTTTTTAAACTCCTTAATATTGGTTTTGGCCACTTTAAACGGTAGCTTCCCTTCATAAGCAAAGCCTGTCTCTCCCTCAGCGGCGGAAATCGTCACTGACTGGCCGGTTTTAATTTTTTTAGAAGCCTGCCCAGTGCCGACCACGCACGGAATACCTAACTCACGAGAGACAATCGCCGCATGGCAAGTCCGCCCGCCCTTATCCGTCACAATCGCGGCCGCAATCTTCATAATCGGCTCCCAGTCCGGATCAGTCATATCGGTCACTAAAACCTGCCCCGGCTTAAATGTTCCAATGTCCTTAATGCTCATCAAACGATTGGCAACACCGGCGCCGATTTTACTACCGACACTTTGTCCGGAAACTATAATCTTGCCTTTTTTAAGTAAATGATACTTCTCAATAACTTTCCAATCTTTTTGGCTCTGGACGGTCTCCGGTCGAGCCTGGATGATAAAAAGCTCATTAGTTCTTCCATCGAGCGCGAATTCGATATCCATTGGCCGCTGATAATGCTCTTCAATAACCATACCCCATTTAGCCAACTGTCTAACCTGCTTATCAGATAGAGACGCCTTAAGCTGACTAGCCGCCGGAATACTGACATTCTTAACCGGGCTTTTCCCGCCCAAATTATAAATCATTTTAATCGGCTTACGACTTAAAGTCTTAGAGATTATCGCCTGAGTCGGCTTAAAAACATAATATTCGTCTGGCGTGACTCGCCCCTGGACAATATTTTCACCTAAGCCAAAAATGGAATTAATCAGCACCGCATTTTTAAAACCTGACTCCGTATCAATAGTAAACATCACGCCTGATGATCCCAAATCGGAACGAACCATTTTCTGCACGCCGACTGATAACCCAATGGAAAAATGATCAAATTTTTTATCGACCCGGTAGGAAATCGCCCGATTGGTAAAAAGTGAAGCAATGCATTTGCGAACCGCCAACAATAAATCTTTTTCACCAGTCACATTTAAGAAAGTCTCTTGCTGGCCGGCGAAAGAAGCATCCGGTAAATCTTCGGCGGTTGCACTGGATCGAACCGCCACATCGATATTTTTGATTTTATAGTTAAGAGATAATTTTTTATAGGCCTCGCCGATAGCTTGAGAAAAATCTTTGGGCATTTCGGTGGCAATAATCAATTTTCTAATCTCCGCACCCCGGCGCATCAAATCATGAACATTCTTCGTATTCAGCCCCTTCAAAATCAGCTGAATTTTTTTCTTGAGCCCGGTGGAATCTAAAAAATAATGATAAGCCGAAGCCGTCGTCGCAAAACCGTTGGGTATCTTAATCCCTTTTTTAGCTAAATGCCCATACATCTCTCCCAAAGAGGCATTTTTTCCGCCGACCGATGGCACGTCTTTAATCGTTAATTCATTATAAAAGCGGATAAAATTATTTTTTAGCATAAGATATTTATATTTAAAATTTATAACTCCATTATAACATATTCTTTACTTTATAAAAATAATTGTTTAATATAGAAATACGCCCAGCTTTTGAGAGAGGGCGGTTAAAATGAGCGGACGTGGCGAAACTGGTAGACGCACTTGGCTTAGGACCAAGCGGGGCAACTCTTGAGAGTTCGAGTCTCTCCGTCCGCACTAGTAAAGAAGCAAAAATTTAAAAAGAGACTGGCCAAAAGCCGGTTTTTTTTGTTTTAAAGTCTAAAATTTGATAAAATACAAGTAGCTAAATAACTATGTTTTTCTTCTTACACAATTTCCATCCAACCGCTATTTTGTTGTCTTTCGGCCCTATCCACATCTACTGGTATGGCCTATTTATCGTTTTAGGTATGGTGGCCGCGCTACTAACTGCCTTTTATTTAGCCAGAAAGTACGAACTAAAAAGAGATTTAATTTTTGATTTGGCCTTTTGGCTGATTATCTGGGGAATAATCGGTGCTCGCGTTTATGATATTTTCTTGCAACTGCCTTATTATCTTAATAACCCCGGACAAATGCTTAAAATTTGGGAAGGCGGATTATCAATTCACGGCGGGATTATCGCTGGCTTGATAGTTACGGCCTGGTTTGCAAAAAAATATCTATTAGGCTTTTGGAAATTAAGTGCTGTGCTCGTCCCGGGTATCGCGCTGGGCCAGGCGATTGGCCGCTGGGGCAATTATTTTAATCAGGAATTATTCGGTCGTCCCACCAACCTGCCCTGGGGTATACCAATAGATATCATGAACCGGCCGCTAGATTACCTAAATGACCAATACTTTCAACCGACCTTTCTATATGAAAGCCTGGGTTGTCTAGTTATTTTTGCGTTTCTACTGAGTTTACATAATCAATACCGACGTTATCAGCATCACAATAATTTATTTTTTGTTTGGATAAGCGCTCTATATATGATACTATACTCTATATTGCGCTTCTCCCTGGAATTCATAAAAATTAATCCCACGCCAGTCTGGCTAGGTCTGCGCTGGCCGCAGATTATCTCCTTATTAATCATCCTCACTTTCGTTATCATCTTATTGTTTAAAACTCATGCCTCAAAAAACAAAAAATAATTCTCGACCGGCTAAATCAACAAAGACGTCCGCTAAAAAACCAAGGCCGGCGAAAGTTAATGATCCGATAAAAAAACCGCGCTGGCCGTTATTTATTTTATATGTCCTAGGACTACTATTGGCGATCTCCGCCGCCCTACCGGCCTACATCCAGTCTAATTTTTTGAAAGACTTTGTCAGTTTGCCAACAGTCAGTCTATTTTTTGTTCTGGCTAATATCCTAACGGTGACGGCGATTCTTGTTTTCCCCCGCTTCATTCGAGAGTTCTCAAATTATACAACCGCTAAAGCAGTTCTAATAATTTATGCGGCCGCCTTGCTCTGTCTGTCGATGGCCAACTCCCCTTTCTCCGCTCTTGTCTCAATAATCCTATTTACAATATCGTCTAATCTTATTCTGATTAATCTTGATTTATTAGTTGAAAAATTTTCTAAGAATGTCTCGACTGGCCGGACCAGAACCATTTATTTTACTTTTATCAACGTCGGTTGGATGATTTCGCCGCTCTTATCTAGTTATTTAATAAAGGTTGGTACCTATGAACTGACTTTTTTTATTTCCGCCGCCCTGATCTTACCAGTCTTTTTAATCCTGTTAGCCTATGGCCGCCAACTGGGTGGACACACGGCTTATCAACCGGAAAAAATCTCAATCACCGCCACTAAGATGTGGCGCAACCAAAATCTACGCGGCATTTTTTTTATTGCCGTCCTGCTTCAACTCTTTTACAGCTTTGCGGTAGTTTATGTTCCTATTTATCTTCATCAAACTTTAGGAATAGGCTGGGATACTCTCGGCCTCATTTTCTCCATCATGCTCGTGCCTTTCGTTATTTTTGAAATACCGGCCGGGATTCTGGCGGACAAATACTGGGGAGAAAAAGAAATTCTCACGAGCGGCCTATTAATTTTAACCGTCTCCCTATTTCTCTTTTTCTATATTGAGACTCCCTTAATTTGGCTCTGGGCGTTAGTCTTATTTTTGAGTCGAGTCGGAGCCGCCTTAGTAGAAGCGATGCGTGAAACTTATTTTTTTAAGCTAGTCGGAGCTAAGGACGTCGGCTTCATTAATCTTTTTCGACTGTCCAGCCCGTTCGCCTATATTATCGGCCCCCTAATAACCATTCTAGTCTTAACATTTCTGCCAATTAACTACGTCTTTTTGGCCGCCGCCATAATCATGCTATCGGGCTTTTGGTTTATCGCCAAAATTAAAGATACCAAATAAACCTGGCCATCATGGTTGATCAAATTGAGATTGACTTTATTGATTCTTCTGGCTATTATAGCCTGAGAATGGCCAATTAATAGTATCGCGGGTATCGTATAATGGTTTTTATATCAGCCTTCCAAGCTGAGGATAGGGGTTCGATTCCCCTTACCCGCTCACGCAAAACACAAAACTCCCTTTTGGGAGTTTTTTGTTTTGTGAAAGTTAGAAGGGAATCGAACAAACAGCGAGCGAGATATGAGGAGGAGCGGAAGCGACGACGAATAATCGAACGACGATAAACGCGACCAAAGGAGCGTTTAGCGGCTGGTCTGGACAAGCGAGCCGGCCGCAATGCTGGCGGCCGGCGAAGGCGGAATTCCCCTTACCCGCTCCAAACGAGAAGCACTATTTTATTGGTGTTTTTTGTTGTAAAAGGGGGTAACGGACATATAAAAAAGTGACTGAAATCTATAATTGTGAAGCTATTGTGACATAAAGGTGTTAATTTATCTTTTGTTTGTTATTTTATAGATATTGACAATATATTATTAATGTGATATAGTTTCTAATTATACGAACACACGTAACGTTTTTTTAAAAAGTTAATATTAAACAATAAATTTCACTAAAATTAGGAGGACAGACAAGTGTCTAAAAAATTAAATGATTATCGCAAAGATGTCAAAGAAGTCGGAAAAGAAATTCCTTTTACTCTCTGGACATTCTTTAAATGGATCCTTGGTGTTATGGTTGTGTTGGCCGTACTCGGTTTTATTGCTCAAAGTCTCGGTATTATATCCTTGAATATTGAGCGCGAGAAGGTTCAACACAGCCAACAATACACCGAAACAAAAGTTACTTTGTTGGAGAAACTTCACAGTGATTGGTTCCAGCTAAATTCTGAAATTACTGAGCTTAAATCTGGTGAAGGCAACGAAGAAATCATTGATGCCAAAAAGGCACAACAAAAAAGTATCGTTAAACGGATTAAAACGGAGGCCAGCAGGATCCCTAATAGCCAAATTCCGGATGAAATTAAAACCTTTATTTTAACCCATTAAATTGTAGGAGATGAAATCAGCAAAATTGTTTATTTTTGTCATTTTGGCAATCGTGCTTATGAGTAATTCTGGATGCGATGAAAACTCAGAATCAAAAGATCGCGACGTTGTTAATAAACAGCAGGAGCATTATGCCAAAGTTCAACCAATACCATTTTATGATTTTAGTATTCCTCGCGATGTCTTGGAACAAATCTATAATGTGGTGACTCAGGAAGCCAGGATGACTTATACAATTATAGAATCAGTTACTGGCGTAACAAGATTCCATGGGCCAAGTATAAGCTATGGTATCCCCGCAGATGTAAGTTTAACTAATCCATTGCAACCAGCCTATGATCGCAGTCTTAGCGATGGAGAGGTTATTGAACAAGCTGAACCAAATGGACTTTTTAGTTCAAAAAATACAGATGGTACCTGGGTATTATTTGTTGACAGCAATGGTGATATTACACCGATTTACACCGAGCACAAAGTTACCACTTTCCCTTTTGCCGTAGTTAAAAATGAACTTGGCGAATGGGTAAGAGCTGATAAAAAAAGGGCCAGCATGGTGGTCCACTTTAATGGCATAGAGGCGGTGGCAAAATGAAAGACTAAAGTTATTGTACTTTGAAAGACGGGCATAATTTCATATGTCCGTTTTTTTATACTCTCACCACCTCTCCCTATGTCGCCGCTCCACAAAAAGGTGTGACGCTATTGTGACAGAAAGGTGGTAAAAAGTGATTTCTTCGGGTAAAAACTAATTACTTAGAAAGTGCTAGAAAATTCCTCATATTAAAGAAATTTTACTATTTTTACAACAATTCTAAAAATCGTCCCAGAGCATTCGATTCCCGTTACCTGCTCCATTTACGAGGGTTTATAACCCCAGATTACAGAAACCATCGTAATGAGGGTTCTTGAATTTGGGTGAAAAAAGTGCTAGGGTTAAGGGGAACTGAGATTAAAGAACGATTTTTGTTATTTTGGGGCAATAATAATTGGTTGTAGATTTATTTTATGATATGTTTATGTTTGTATTAATATAATCAAAATAAAGTTATGAAAAAATTATTTATTTCATTAATTGGATTAGTTGTTGTATTAAGTGGCTGTTCTTTTAACACCTCAAGTATCAATCAAGCGCCAAGCCAAGAGCAGCTAGGTAATAAAAAAATAAGTCAGCAGTCAGCTACAATAAATAGCGATGAGAACACGACCGAAAAAGATTTTCAAGCTCTTATATATAAAAGAAGTACAAATAGTAAATTTAGCGATAAAATAAGCGGCACTTTCTACACAAATTTTGATGGATCGATAAAAAAAGAAATTACAAAATCCGATGAATTAAGTTATATTTTATCTAGACCTCTAGGAGCAAAACTTTCTCCCGATGGCAGTAAAGTAGTATATCTAGCAACGAAAAGCAATTATAATCCTGATCCGGGATCATTTTCGTATGTACAAGATGTGTATGTGATGAATTCAGATGGAAGCGATATCCAGCCGCTCGCCATGAACATAAGTAAAAATTTAGGAATTAATGAGCTTTATACAATAATCGGCTGGTCATATGATAATAAAATTTATTTTACTGTTGGGACAGAGATTCAAAATGGTACTCAAAAACCCGGGCTTTGGTCATTTGATTTCGACTCTAAATTAGTGAAACAAATTAATTTTTCTAATGAAATTTTTGGTAATGCGAAGATTTCTTCTGATGGCACAAAAATCGCTTATGCGCCATATGACAAGAGTTCTGGTGTCGGAGATTGGACCCCTTCCGAGCCGCATATGTTAAAAATTTTAGATCTCACGACAGGTGAACAAGTAATAATTGCCACTGCTACCGATGAAGCTCTATTCGACTATTTTATTTGGTCCAAGGATGGCTTAAAGCTTATTTATAGTCAATATGAAGAAGTCGAGAGAGGCTTTTTCGTTTATAATTTTATATCAAAAAGATCGATTCAAATATTATCAAAATTTAATCCGGAAAGTATATTGGGATGGTTATCGAATCAACGAGTGGCTTATGTAGTAAGAATCCAAAATCTTGCGACAACCAACGTAGATGATGTTCTGTCTTTACATTCGGTCAAACTTGATGAAAGCGAGGATAAAGTTTTAGATTCTTTCATAGGCCCGGGTAGTTTTAATTTTGTAGATTTTGGAAATTATTAAATTTTGTCCATATTTTACAATAATCATAATTTATAATGAGCCCGTAAAAGGAGCTCACAAACAAAGGCAGTCCGAAAGGGCTGTTTTTGTTTATAGTAAAAAGCTTACGGCGGACTTCCGTAAGCTTTTGTCTTTAACGCAGTTAATGCGAATAAACTGGCCAACTCCAAAACATTAACATTTGTGGAGAAAATCCAAAACCGGAATCTTCAAAAAGAAATAGCCATAGGAGGGGGAGGAATAGAGACATAATAAATAGAGCGATAGTGAAACACCAGGGAAGGCATCCAAAAAAGAAATCTTTAAGATTTTTTTGCGACGTTTGTCTAATGTCAAATTCCCTTAAGCTGAAATACGTCTGGTCGCCATCTCTCAGGGTATTATAAGTCGTTGGACTTGCTGGAATATCAAATACACCCCAGTCTTTATTTCTGACGATCAAATATAAATGGCCACGATTAATCTGATGGCCTATTACCGCTACTTTAACATCCCTAAAGCGCATATAATCATCAGTTTTTTTATAGTATATCGAAAAAGCGAGCGATAATAAGAAAAGTACCATTAATACTAAATGTACTTTACCGCAATCCGAGCGGAAATAACCATTTTTTTGTTTTTTAGTTTCCATTTTTACCTCCTGTTTGAATTGTTAAACAACTTTTAACTATCGGCTCATCGACGCAAATCTTTGTAGAGATAAATGTAGAGAATGGAGGACAGAAGATTAGTGCTTCGGCTACTAAATCCAACGGGGCATGAAAATGTTTTCCCTGAAAACAGTTAGAAAGCATCGAACCGATTTTTTCATTCTGATTATTGCTAACAAATTCATCATAGATTAATTTCTCTAAGTCGAAAGTTGATTCGCCGAGGGTAACAGCCAGCATATTATGATAGGTGAGAAAAAGAATTATCTCCTGAATACTCGGCCGACCTTCTAATTTGATGATAATGTTAATAGGTACCGTCAAGTGAGAACAACCTTTATCGAACTCCAAATTAGCATGGATATTAAAGTCCTCGGGGTCTATTGATAACTTCCTCCCGAACTGTTTCTCGAAAGTAGAGAATGGCCGGAGAACTGAAAAAATATGTCCTTTCCCCCAAAATGATTTTTTGAATTCAACATTTCCGTCAGTTGTTACGAGAATTTTAAACCACACCCTTTTGGGTTCATCCCAAAGTTCCACCGGCTTATCCCAAGTAATATACTTGGAACGAATGCAACGTGCCAACTTTAAATGGATGAAAAAAACAATTACCCCAATCAATAGGGATCCGATAAGTGGCCGTACGCCAAAGATATTAAATAACCAGAACCCGAGCTTGGTATGGATCCAAAATTCTTCTGAGAACCCGAAGTTAACCATGGAAAAGATTATTGTGGTTCCAATAAACCACAAGAATGACGCCCAGAATGTCCACGTAGCAATGGCCGTGAAGTACTTTTTAATTAAATTTTTCATTTTTACCTCCAATTAAAATTGTTAAATAACTTTTTTATCTTTCAATAAATTTATTAATTGATGAATAGACTATTATAGTAAAGTGACAAAATTAGTCAATAATTTTGACAATTTTGTCAACAATATTGACAAAGTTATCTAAAATAAGGTAAAATAATAGCATATTTATTAGTCGGAAATTTACGTCAATAATATGAGAATAGAAAAAGCCCTGGAAAAAGCCGGGTTAAGCGATAAGCAAACAAAAGTCTATTTAGCCTGTTTAGAGTTGGGGGCTTCTTCGGTTAAAAAAATAAGTCAAAAAGCTGGTTTAATTAGGACGACAGTCTATGAAATTTTAGAAAGTCTAAAACAAAAAGGATTTGTTAATACCTTCCTAAATAAGACTGTTAGATATTATAGTGCGGAAGAACCAGAACAGATTATTCGCTTAGCGGAGAATAATATTGAATCCTTAAAGAGTGTTTTGCCAGAGCTTAGAGCCTTGGGTGGTGAAGCCAGACAACGTCCGGCAGTTAGATTTTATCAAGGTAAAGAAGGGATTAAATTAATTATGGAAGAAATACTAAAGGAAGCTAAAGAGCTGATCAGCTTTGGTAGTGCTGATGATTTATTCAGGGAAATAGGGGAGTATCAACAAATATTTGTCAAAAAAAGGGTGGAAAATAAAATTCCTTTAAGAGTTATTTTAAGAGACACCCCGAAAGCTAGAGAAAGAAAAAATCTGGAGATACAACAACTCCGCCAGGTCCGGCTACTTTCATCGGCATCAGAATTTAATGGTTTAATATTTATTTGGAATAATAAAATAGCGATGTTCTCTTTTAAAAGTGACTTGATCGGAATAGTAACGGAGAGCAAGGTTTTAGCGGCCACAGAACGAGCATTATTTGATGGTCTATGGGATAAAATTTATAATTAAACTCCAAAAGGAGCTCTAATAAAACAACAGCCGCCAATAGGTGGCTGCTATTTTATTAGGAATGATTATCAAGGGGAATCGAACAGGTTGGAAGCGAAACAAGCCCGAGCCGCTATAGCGAGCGACGAGGGCGCAGTTCCCCTTGGGCTGTTTTTTTAATTTTTTATTGTTATAATATTAAATATGAAATATCTCTTTTTTGTCCAAAATAACGGGCGAGGTCACCTGGCTCAAGCCCTGACCTTGAAAGAAAAACTTACCAGCCGCGGCCACGAGGTCCTGGGCGCCGTCGTCGGTTCAAAAAATGGCTCGGCTTTACCAGAGTTTTTTAAAGAACAATTTGTTCAACCAATCTATACCGTAGCCAGCCCCTATTTTGTGACCGACAAGAAAAATCGTGGCATCAAAATTATGGCTAGCATCGCCCTATCCTTATCTCGGCTGCCGAAATACCGTTCCTCCTTAAAAACCATCAAAAATATCATCAAAGATTTAAAACCAGATATTCTAATCAACTGCTATGAACCGATTGCTGGTACTTTTTACCGCCTAAATAAGGTCTCACAACCGATGTACTGTTTGAGCCATCAATATTTCATCAGCCATCCGACTTTTAAATACCCCCGTATCAGCTGGCTGGCTCGAACATCTTTTAAAATTTATAATTCTTTGACCGCCCCGGATTCAGCGACGAAGATCGCCTTGTCATTCACGAAAGAAAACGACTTGCCCAATAACAACCTGTTTGTTTGCCCACCCCTAATTCGCTCGGCCATTAAAAATAGCCGGCCGCGTAACCAAGATTTCATTTTGACTTACATTCTGAATTCCGGCTATGGCGCTGATATCGAGGCCTGGTGCCGGAACAATCCCTCTTATCATGTCGAGGCATTTCGCCAGCAGACAGAAGAAACAAAATCGGTTCTAAATAATTTAGTTTTCCACGCTCTCAGCGGCGAAAAATTTATCGATCGCCTAATTAACTGCGGCGCCTATGCTAGCACCGGCGGATTTGAATCAATTGCCGAGGCTTCCTACCTGAAAAAAAATATTTTAATGGTGCCAACCGCCGGTCATTTCGAGCAAAAATGCAATGTCAGCGATGCCCAGCGAGCGGAACTAGTTAACGTTTCTGAAACTTTTGATCTTTCTCTGTTAGCTTCCCGCCAAACAAAAACCCATTCCGACGGACAATTAGCCTTTAAGAAATGGGTTGATAACTATGAAGATAAGATTATAAATATTCTGGAACAAAAAACTAAATAATCTTTTTTTAATCAAATTTTAATCAAACAGGTCAGCGGCGATTTGCCAATAGCGAGGATCGCCGTATTTTTTTTGCCAATACCACCATTCCACTCCCCAAAGATAGGTTCGGGAAAAATTTAAATTGATAGCGTATTGAAGATTGGCTTGAAACTGATTAAGGCCCATAGTCTTATTTATTTCTTTTTCCGTCAGATAAATTATTTTTCCCTTGGGCACCCAAGGTTCAGCTTGTAATTCCAGAATCATGAGCCGATCACCGTTTAGTCCAACCCGTTTGGCTTTAAATCGGTAGTAGCTGTATGGCAATGGGTATTTAATATAACCAAACCAACTATTATAAACGACCCGATACAAGGTACTACCGAAAATATCGCCAATCTTGGCTTCCCTCTTCCAGAAACCCAGCTCTCCGGAGCCAGTAATTATTATTGGGCGGGAATCCAGCGAACGAACCAGGGCAAATTCTTTCTCCAAAAACTCGGAGTCTAGCGGCGGACAAACGCCAAATGATCCCAAGAAGGCTTCATTCTCCACTTGCCAATATTCGACATTAGGATTATCCCGATACCTCTCAACGACCGTTTGCAACATTTTTAGGGTGGCCTGTTGAGCGTCGGCCGTACTTTGACGATTCAACCAAGCCGGACTATGGCATTCTGGCCAACGCGGCACACGTCGTCCGATGCTAACAACAAAATGAGCGCCTTGCTCCGCACCGGTCTTAACTAAATAATCATAGTTAGTAAAATCAAACTGGCCTTCCTCATTTTCTATCTCATCCCAATAAATCGGCAAGCGAATCAATTTCGCGTGCAACTCATTAAGCATCGCCTGATATGTTTCTTTCCATGACAAACCCAATTCCGTACAATATTTAGTGGAGAAAGTAACGCCAAAGAAATCTGATCGATGCTTTAAATCAATTTTATCTGGATAATAATCGGCGATCTTGAAAAAATATAGAACAACTAGAACAACCAGCAAAATCATCGTATGCCAGGTTCGAACACGATATTTTTTAGCTAATTTCTTGTCATTATCAACCTTCATAAAAAATTAAAAAGTTATAAAATAGAGGCCCAGCGCAATAAATAAAACCGCGACTGTTTTTTGAATAATTATACGCCAAGAAAAAGTTTCCTTGAGCAATCGTGGCGCCAACATCGCCAGGAAGGCACTAATGATCAAAAGAAAAGCATATTGTACACCTTGCAAGGCGTTAACTAAAACTACTGAGCCTAAAAATATCGCGTAATTTTGCAATAAAAACCCAGACGCACCGATAATCTGATTTACCACCACCAGCCATTTATTCTTATTCTTCCCCGAATGGCCAAAAGTGGCTTTGATGGCCTGACGGTCAGCTGATTTAATTAAAAACAGCAGTACAAAAAGAGCCGCGCCCAAACGATTCCACATGAAAGCACTGGCAAACGATTGGTCGGCATAGCCGTATTTAGTCGCTAAAAAATACACCGAATAAGCCAAAGCGGAAAACATCGCGATCATGAGTCCGCCAGTTTTAGCGTCAGACGAGATTTTTAGCTGCCGCATCACGCGTGCCAAAAAACTACGTTGCACTGGCAAAAAAGCAATCACGAAAACTCCGGCCAACAAGCTGGCGATACCTAACCACTGATTATTTGAAAAATGTTCTTTAAAAAACAAGATCGATAATAATAAAGAAAACACTGGTGTGGCGCCACCGATAAAAACCAAAATCCGAGCAGCCTCGCCACGACGCAACGCTTCATAAAGCAACCACAAGGCCAAAGCAAAAATGGCCCCCACGACTAAATTAAAAGCAAACAGCGGCCAACTCGGCCACTCCAAGAACCAGGGGGCGCCTATAAATATAATCAGCCCCATTAAGCAGGCGACAAAGGCATAGGCTTTACTGTTTTTTAACACGCTATCCACGACGAACTTATCCAGCAAATTAGCCACCGCTAATAACAAATAGGCCGAAACAGCGACAATAATCCATGACATAAATTATTTTTATTTTTTACCAAATATTTTTTCAATCTTATAAATGCCCATCTTTTCGGCATTAATAAAACCATCCGCCGCCGCTCGAGCCAATCGGCCTGACTCTATTAAGTCAGGCAACCACTCAGCCACATTGACCGGATTGGGGCTATCAATTCCTGAACCCATTGCTAGCAGCCACTCACGATTAAAATCTTCTTGGCTCCCAACCGGCTCCGACATAATTATCGGCAAACCTAAGGCACTATAAAAAGACAGTTCCGAGGGCTTGGTCCACAGAATATCAGTTTCGTGCAGACACTCATTAAATTTCTTAAAATATTCTGTCTTATCAGGCGCAAAAATTATTTTAACTCCTTGACTCACCAAAGTGCCAAATGATTTTAGGGCATCCGTAAAATAATCGTTGACTTCCGACCGACTGCCGGCGACTAAATTAATTTTAATCCTTCCCTGCTCAACCAAGCCAGACAATTTTTTTACAGCTAAAACGCCAATCTCTTTTTGAGCCCCAGCGCCACCAACCGCAAAAGTCAAAGTAACCGGCAATCGTTCAGCCGTCGCGAAACCCGGAACAATTTTTTCCCAAAGCTTTCTATAACTGTCGCGATAAGTACCGCTCGGATCTAAAGCGCAGAGACGGCGGGACAAATCATGAGCGGCTATTTCTTGATGGACACCGATATTCTCTTTCGGTAAAGGAAACCCAGTGATAATAATATTATCAGCCGCTACTCCGTACATTAAAAATCGCTCTTTGACTTTAGCACTCGGTACTAAAAATTTAATACGGCTATTCTTAGGTTCCAGCGGCGCCCAGGCACGTGAAGCATCGGTATCGCAAATAATGCAATAAACATCACCGGGATAATTGTGATATTCAGCGACATAAGCCGCGACAAAAAAAGTCGTTACAAAAGGCAAGCCGGTCGGACTTAATTTCTCGACTAAATCACGGCCCAAGCCCTTTTTAATAAAAGTATAAAAATATTTTTGCTGAGTAGTCGGTTTAGACAAGTCCCGATAAGGATAAAACGGCTGAATTTTTTGAAAAGCATCCATAATTGCAAAAACCGCATCGCCTAGCAGAGGAATTCTCTTCAAACGTGAAATTCGCTCATAAGATTTCAAACTTTTAACCCAATAATCCCGCTCCCAATCAGGAATACCAGGATAATTATTAATGGTAATAATTTCATTGCCGCCTAAATCAAGCAGCGGATAGGCGGCGCGCTGATGACCATAGCCCATATCAGCCGCGACCAGGTTAATTACTTTTTTGCCGTTCATAATATAATAGCCGAGTTATTAATGCCTAGACTTAACCTATAATTATTATTCTGGTTAGGCCTCTTCCGAAGGCCTTCTCTAATAATATTATATCAAAACAATCGCCCCACGGCTATGTCTGCCAAGAGGCGATTTTGAAATAATTTTATTTATCTGATGCCTACTGATCAACCATGGACCGAAAAACGATTTAAGCGGCCTCGGTTTCCTGGAGCTGAAGATATTGATAAGCGCTGAGAGCGGCCACTGTCGCCTGCCCCATCGCGATGGTTATTTGTTTAAATTCGCAGTCGGTTACATCGCCAGCCGCGTATAATCCCGGGGTTTTGGTCTCATTCTTATCGTTAACCATTATTTGCGACCGCTCATTGCGATCCACCAGCTCGGCCACTAAATCGGTGCTGGCAATCCGGCCGACTTCAACAAAAACGCCGTCCAAATCAATCGTCCGTTCTGTCTGAGTCACTCGATTGAAAACCGTCGCCCGACTAACTTTCTGCTCTCCTTCAATTTTCTTAATCTCTGAATCAAGCAAAATTTCTATATTGGCTCGGTTCTTGACCTCTTTGACTAAAACATCGAAAGCTCTAAAAGAGCTACTGTGATGAATCAAATAGACCTGCTTAGCAATTTTTGACATGACTTCGGCCGCATCGAGAGCAGAGTTGCCGCCGCCGATAACGGCCACCTTCTTATTTTTATAAAACGGCCCGTCACAATTAGCGCAATAAGAAACACCCTTACCATTAAATTCAACCTCGCCTGGAACAGCTAAACGGCGCGGCGAAAGACCCATGGCAATAATGACGGTTTTTGCTTCATAGACGCCATCTTTGCCAACATATAACATAAAGTGCCCGGAAGGCAGACGTTTAATCTCCTTGACCTCGTCTTGAACCATTTCAACGCCGGACTTAATAGTTTGCTGTTTCATGCGTTCTATCAGTTCAAAGCTAGTAATAGTTTCAAAGCCAGGATAGTTTTCTATCTCATTAGCCCAGACCAACTGGCCGCCCGGTTCTTTTCCAATGATTAAGGTTTTCATTTCTCTTCGAACCGCATAAATGCCCGCGGTCATACCCGCTGGACCCGATCCGATAATAACGACATCATAAATCATATTATTTTAAAAAAATTTTTATTAATAATAAATTTATTATAATTTTATTTATTATTTAAAGCAAATATATTAATTTTTAACTATTTATTATTAGTTTACAACAGATTGTCCACAGTTTATCCAAATTTTTTATTTGTTTAATATTAGCATAATTTTATAAATAAAGTCCACAATAATGTAGACTTATCTCTGGCCTGTGTACAGACCGCCAGATTACTCTTGATAAACCTTTTGATTATCTACCGGCCAGTTTCACCAGTAAATCTTTGACGATTGGTAAGTCGAAAGTACTGGTTTGCCCACTAAAATGTTGCCGATCATGTTCAACTAATACAGACGAACCCAGCTCATTAACAAACGCTTTCTGATTATCCAAAGGAACGAATGGGTCATTGTCCGAAAATACTGCCCAACTACTTTTTAAATGACTTCGAACTCGATCGAAATCAAGCGACGTCTCCAACCATTCCTTGACTACGCTTTTTTCTAAGTCATTATTTTCAATGTTGGTTAGGCGGGTGAAAAATCCGGCGACAAAAACTGCCCCACCAATAACAACTGACGATTGATTCCCTGCTAAATATCTAACAATTGCCTGGCACCCCATACTATGACCAATAAAATAGGTCTGATTATCCAAGTCGCCAACCACCTCCTCCAAAGCTTTAACCCAGGGCACTATTCTTGGTTCGGCGGCATTAGGCATTTGGGGAATACAGACCTCAAATCCCAATAGCTCTAATTCCCTTTTTAACCAGGGAAACCAGCCCTCCTCTGGATTGCCATCCCAGCCGTGGATAATAAACACTCTTTTTAATTTATGATCAGGCATATTTTTCTAAATATTGTAGATTGAGTTAATTCGAGCACATTGCGCTTATACTCAAGCCTAATAATATTATTTACTCACTTATTATATCATAATATCAGATACATTGTCGCAATCGTCACAAAAAACAAAAAAAGCCCAAAAGGGCTTTTAAATTGTGGACCATAAGGGACTCTCTCGCTTGCCGCCGCCAGAATTGCGGCGGCTTCACTCGTCCAGAGTTGGCGGATGACATGCCACTGGCATATCATCCGACGCTCGATTATTCACCTCGTCTTCCGACTCGGTTCATATCTCACTTCCAACTAGTTCAAGTCCTTTCAACCAAGCACAATTTAAAAAAGCCCAAAGGGGCTTTTAAATTGTGGACCATAAGGGACTTGAACCCTTGACCTCTTCCATGCCATGGAAGCGCTCTAGCCAACTGAGCTAATGGCCCGTTTAGTTTAACTGTTCCTTGTAGAACAATTTTGGCAACTAATTGTTCCTTAAGGAACAAAAGCAAAGAATACTCTAAAACTACTAAAAATTATAACTTATTCTAAGACAAAGTCAAGAGGGAATTAGTACATATTTTATCACATTCTGTCAATTAATTGGCAAATATCAAATTTAATGTCTAAACCTCCTCCTCAACATCCTTGGTGTCCCCGCCAGGAATTGAACCTGGATTTAGAACTTAGGAGATTCTCGTTCTATCCGTTGAACTACGAGGACCGATACTTCTACTAATGGCCAGCAAAACTGTCCTTATTTTACAATAATATCCAAATAATTACAAACGAAAAAGGCTCATTTTTCTTTGACAATTAGCTGCGATTAAACTAAGATAATAACATATTCACTCTCCGACAGTTTAATTATGCTTTTTTATTAAATAATAACTATATGTTCAGTAAAGATAGCAAATTAGAAAAATTCAAAGATGCTGAAACCATCATTGGCGCCTCAATTAAAGTCAAAGGAAACTTTCAAGGGCAGGGAAACATTATTATTGAAGGGGCTCTCGAAGGATCACTTAAAACTGAAGCTAATTTGTTTATTGGTGATCAAGCTAAAGTCGTGGCCAACATTGAAGCACATGACGCGATTATCAACGGTGAGATTCAAGGCAATGTCAAAGCCAAAAGTTATTTGGCAATTGGCGGAAGCGCGAAAGTATTCGGCGATATCCAATACGGTGAACTCTCAATTGAAAAAGGAGCCATCATCAATGGGCAACTAACCGCTCTAGCTAACGACCACAAACGAGGAGAAAAAAATCGCGCAGTCGAAAAAGAGGCCGAGGATGAAAAATAGTTTATAGGCAGATTGATTCAATCCTATGCATGTCTATATTTACGACGACTATTTAAATAAGAGCAAATATAACAAAGCAATTAACCGGATGGAAATTCGACTGACTGATTTAGGTTTAAACGGTAAGATAATTCGTCTCGGTGGAATCAAAAATATCAAAGGGACTATTCAAAATGAAGTCAGGCTCGGAGCCAAAACAATCATCGCCGTCGGTAACAATCAAACAATTAATAAAATCATCGGTTCGATTATTGATACGGAAATATATGGTGATTTTCAGCGCAAGACGCTCTTAGGCATAATTCCGATCGGTGATGATAATTCCATCGCGGAGTCATTCGGAATTAAAAATGAAGAAGAGGCTTGCAATATACTACTGGCGCGACGCGTCGAAAAAATAGATTTGGGTTTAGTCGGTAAGCATTATTTTCTAAATCAAGCGACGATTGCCAGTGCCGGAACAACTATTGAGATAGATAATTATTCTTTAGAGATTACTGAGAAAGGGGAAGTACAGATTATAAATCTTTTAAGCAACGCCAAAGAAAAAATTATTTCCAATCCTCATGACGGAAAATTAGAATTAGTAATTCGAACCAGAAAAAAAGACCAAACTTTTTTAACAGTCAAAAAAATAAAAATATCCAACCCCGAGGAAAAATTACTTATTGACGGAATAGTGGAAGTGGCCACGCCGGTCGAGATCGGTATCATGCAAAATAAAGTTAACGTGATTGTCGGACGGGATCGTCTGTTCGAGTAAGCCCAGCAGACCGGTCAAATAAAAAAGGCCGACTTAAACGGGTAGGCAAGAAAATTTCTTCTAGGCACTTTCGAGCACGAAGCCGGAAAAACCCTAGCAAGAAAATCCCCATGCTTGTCGTGCCTGACCCGTTTAAAGCGGTCTTTTTCTTTATTGTTTTTGGTTTGTTAAGCGACCTGTAAATATAGCATATTAAATAATCCTTGTCAATACATTTATCCACAACTTAAACACAGCAAAAAAGACCCCAGGAAGAGGTCTTTTTTTGTCTTATATTAGATAATGACGAAGTAAAAAAGCAATGAGCTGGAATTTAGCGTTAAACCTTAATGACCACCGGCAAGACCATTGGACGCCGCTTAGTGGCATTGAAAAGGAATTGTCCAACATCGTTACGAATCTTATTTTTGATATAATCGTCATCAGCCGGCGTCATTGGATTCTTGTCCTTAACAATCTTCTTGACGCGCATTCGCGTTTTCTCAATCAAATCCCGATTTTCCTTCATATAGATGAAGCCGCGAGAAATTATATCGGGATTACCAATAATGGAACCAGTTTTGGCATCGATGGTGGCAATAATAACAATCATACCGTCATCGGCCATCATTCTTCGATCACGGAGAACAATCTCGGAAACGTCACCGACACCCAAACCATCAACCATGACATAATCAGACAGAACTTTTTCCTTGGTCAAAGCACCGACGGCTTGGCCGGATATATTTTTTGAGAAAGTCACGACCTGTCCGTTATCGGCGACAAAAATCTTTTCTTTCGGAATGCCGACTACTTCAGCCAAATCAGCGTGAGCGCGCAACATATAATGATTACCCTCAATCGGCATGAAATATTCCGGTTTAATCAGCCGCATCATTAATTTCAAATCTTCTTCTTTAGCGTGCCCGCCCGCATGGATATCTAACATTTTATAGTTGATAATCTTAGCGCCTTGCCGGACCAACATATCCATGACGCCCTGAACGCTGCGTTCATTACCGGGCACAACCGAGGAAGAGAAGAGAACAGTATCACCATGTTTTAAAGAGATGGTGCGATGTTCGCCATTAACTACTCTGGTTAGAAAAGCCGTGTCTTCACCCTGAGCGCCAGTGCCGACAATAATTATTTTATTATCCGGCAGATGATTCAAGTCTTTATCCTCTACTAAAATGTGGGGATTAAATTTTAAATAGCCGATTTCATGAGCCACCTCGACGTTGGAAGTCATACTCCGTCCCTGCAAATTAACCCGACGCCCGTATTTAGCGGCTAAATCAAATATTTTCTGAACGCGCGCTAATTGCGAAGCAAACGTACCAATAATAATACGGCCTTCAATCTTATCAAACAATTTACCGATTTCTTCACCAATGGCTGATTCAGAAATCTGATAACCGGGATGAGTAGCATCGGTAGAATCAGACATTAACATCAAAACGCCCTGAGCGCCCAACTGCGCAATTCTATTCAAATCAGCCGGCTTGTCATTAACCGGAGAAAAATCGATTTTGAAATCGCCGGTATGAACGATGGTGCCGAGATCTGTCTTAATAATAACGGCAAAACAATCCGGAATAGAATGATTAACCCGCAAAAACTCCACTTGGAAAGAGGCGCCCAGCTTAACAGAGAATGTTTCATCAATTTCTTTTATCTTTAACGCTGGAGCTGTTTTATATTCTTGGTGGCGCTTGCGGACCAGACCGGCCGTCATGCGGCCCATGAACATTGGAGGATTGCCAATTTCTCCCATGATATGAGGGATGCCACCAATATGATCATAGTGGCCGTGGGTAATTATGACCCCCTTAATCCAATCTTTCTTATCCTGAAGATAAGATACATTGGGGATAATGTAATCAATGCCCGGCATATCTTCCTCTGGAAACTGGAGGCCCATGTCGATAATAATAATCTCTTTATTATATTCGACAATGGTCATATTACGACCGACTTCTTCCAGACCGCCGACCACAATTAGTCTTAAGGGGTTAGTCGCCGGGCCGAATTCTTTTTTTTCTGTTCTAAATTCTTTTTTTTCTGTTCTAACATTATGATAATTCGGCCGGCGCACGCCAGTCGAAAAATTTTTCCGAGGCGTCGCCGTCGGATTCACTGATTTCACAAACATGTGTTTAGTATTAAATTTTATGAGTTATATAAACGTGATTTAATTACCACGTAAATTTCTTTTTTGTCTTCATGAACCAAGAGGAAACGCTACTGAAACGATCGGCGGGATTAATAATCATGGTGCCCGAGAAACCGCTCACTTCCTTGCTTTGGACATAAGTATAGGTCGGGGAATATAAGAAGATCGCGGGAATATCGGCCACTAAAGTCTCTTGGAACTGCTGATACTTAGCTAAGCGGTCGGCTGAAGATGCCGAGGCGCGAGCCTCCAACAATAAAGTATCAACTTTCGAGTTATTATAACCGGCTAAGTTAAGACCTTTCCCGCCAATCTGGCTGGAGTGCCAAAAGGCGTAAACGTCAGGATCACCGCCAACCGATTCGCCGTATAAAATAACTTCAAAGTCTCGGTCTTTAATGATATTAGCCGCCTGTTCACCAGACACGACTTTGACGTTAACCTGAACGCCAGCCGCTTGCCAGTAACTTTTGATTTTCTCGGCGACCACGGTGTTGTTCCCAGCCGCCACAACCGTTAAAGTAACGGTGAGTGCTTTATTTTTAATAGTAGCCGCCGCCGCTTCTGGATTATATGAATACTTAGGGAGTTGATGATTATAAAATTGGCTATTAGACAAAATCGGACCATCCGCCAGAGGATAAACGCCAGCAAAAACATCTTTAACTAGCTGGTTCTTGTCGATAGCCACCGCTAAAGCTTGCCGAACATCTTTATCGGCCAAAGTTTTGTTTTTTTCTTGATTGAAAAATAAAGCGACTATCTGGGGTTGAACTAATTCATGAAAATAGAGAGAGTTTTGAGCTAATAATTCTTTGCGGGAATTTATCGGTAAATAGCTCAGACCACTAATCTGCTGGTCATTAAAAGCTTTTAAAACCTCCTGAACATCGGCAAAGAAAACAAAATCAATTCCTTTGACATATGGCTTTTGGCCATAGTAATTAGGGTTGACGACTAAACGATACTCTCGCAAATCTCCAGTTTTATTTTTTAAATAAGTTTGCAACTTATAGGGACCGGAGCCAACTGGCTTCAAATTAAAATCAGACAGGACGGCCGCGCCAGAACTGATGCCCGACCAAATACTTTTTGGCAAAATCCCAAAAGTTAAAAGCTCGGTAAACGGCGCATAAGGTTCGCTTAAAATAAATTTAATAGTGTACTCATCAATCTTTTCCGCCTGAACATTAACCAAGGAAGAACGGAGCGGGGAACGATACTCCGGATCTTTAATCAGATTAAAAGTAAACAAGACGTCATCAATGGTGAGCGCCTCGCCATTATGCCACTTCGCATCATCATGAATCTTAACGGTATACTGTTTGGCATCGGCGCTAATATCCACTTGAGTGGCCAAATCATTAATGAGACGTCCGTCAGGATTATATCTTAATAAGCTAGAAAAAATCAGATAGCTTAAATCATTATCGACGTCGCGATTAATAGCATATAAAGGATTAATGGTTTTAGGATAACCGACCACGCCTTCGACATAAGTTCCGCCAACCACCGGTAAATATTGCAAATGTTTTTTAACCCAGACAGTGGCCAGATAGGCGGCGTTAATTAGCACAATCAATAAACAGACTTTTACCAGTAAATATTCTTTAGGATTCAGAAATTTACGTAAATATTTCATTTGACCGGTATTAGGTATCTTGCGCGGCGCCAAATCATACACCAGTTTTTTATCAACTTCTGATTGGCTGAGGCGACGCGGCGCGAGGAAACGAAAAATCGGCCAGGAATTTCTTGCCCTTCTAAAAAAAGCTGAAGTTTTATGTTTAAATGAGGTCACAATCAATTTATTAAACGCAATGAACGACTGAAGAAGGGAACGATTTCCCGAAAACTTCTCGGCCACATAATCAATAATGATTACCCGACCGCGGCTAAACTTAATTATAGCAAATTAAACTTAGATCAGGAAAACCCCGAGTGAAAGAAGTATAAAAATTACGGCTAAAACAATAGTCGCAACAAAAAGTTTTTTTTCTAAACCACGCTTAGTCAAATAGACGCCGCCGCCAGTACCACCGAAGGCACTACCTAAACCAGTGCCCCGATTCTGCAAAAGAATGGCAATCATTAAGAGAACGGCGATGACGATTTGAATAATTTTTATCCAGAAAATCATATTATTTTTCTAGTTTAGCAATCAAAGCCGCTAAAGTTTCTTTATTATTAACCGCCAAATCAGCCAAAATCTTGCGATCAACTTCAACCTTATTAGTTTTTAGCAAAGCGAGGAAGCGAGAATATGATAAACCATGTTCTCTGACAAAAGCATTAATCTTAATTAACCACAAACCGCGCATTACTCTTTTTTTCTTACGGCGATCGACATAGGAATGCGCACCCGCTTTAGTATGAGCAGTTTTAGCAAGTTTAATTAATTTTTTACGACCCCACTTAAATCCTTTAACGGCTTTCAACAATTTCCGTCTTTTCTTAACATGGGTCATTCCGCGTTTTACTCTAGGCATATTGGCAATTTTACTATAAAAAGATTAATTATTATAAGGAGTCAACATCTTAATAGTTTTCTCCAAGGTCTTGGTCGTTGTGATATCCAGACGTTTATTTCTGGTAGTGTTTCCGGACTCGCGAGAATTAAAATGATCCTGGCCGGATTTGCGTTGTTTTAATTTATTAGCCCCCGTTTTTTTAAAACGTTTGACGGTGGCTTTATGGGTCTTTATTTTTGGCATATTTTTCCAGATTAAAAAAACAGGCAAGGACCTGAATTTAACGGTTATTACTTTTTATTGATTAATATAATGGTAAATCTTCCGCCCTGATTTGTCAAGGGTTGCTCAATCTCAACCACTAATTCCGGCTTAGCTCTCAAACGAGCGACAAAATTGTTGATGATTTCGGCAGCTTTTTGAGGATATTGGCGCTCGCGACCACGCAAAAATAGCTCAACCTTCAACTTATTTTCCTTATCCAAAAACTTCTGCGCCTGCAAAGCCCGGGTTTCTAAGTCATGATCGCTAATTTTGAAGGACAGACGGATATTTTTAGTCTCAACCTTCTTCTGTTGCATCTTCTGTTTATGAGCCTGCTTCTCACGTTCATACTTTAATTGACCAAGGTTGACAACTTTGACAACTGGTGGCATTGCCTTAGGATTAACCATCACTAAATCCAAATCAGCCTCTTTAGCCCGCTCAATCGCCTCCGTGGTTGGCATTTTACCGATTGCCTCATTGTTCTCATCAATTAAAAAGACCTCCGGCACTTTAATTTGAGCATTCGAAACAAAGGTCGGCTCTTCTTTCCGTTCTATCCGATGGAATTTGATACGCATGGTTTTATAATTCAAGATTATTTATCTAATCATCTATATTTATATCTTAAAAATAGCCAAAAGTCAATTAAACCTGAACACGGGAGATCGGCTCTTGACAGCGTTTTTTTATTAGTATAAAATAGGGTTATTAAAAATAAAACAGAATATATTAAGAAAAAACAAGATAACTACTTATCTCTGTTTTTTTCTGTCTATTTCGAACGTTAAAAAATAAATACAGAAACAATCATGGTGATGGTTAAATTTTGGTGCTAATTGGCATCAATTCGGAAAAAAAATAAATTTTGTCCGTTTTAACAACGGAATCTTATATCAATAAAAGCATAAGCTTTTATCGAGTCAATCAAATTTAGAGAGTTTGATCCTGGCTCAGGATGAACGCTGGCGGCGTGTCTAAGGCATGCAAGTCGAATGTCTGTAGCAATACAGGCATGGCAAACGGGAGAGTAACACATTGGCAATCTACCCCTAAGACGAGGATAACCTTGCGAAAGCGAGAATAATACTCGATAGTATCAAGAGGCTCAAGCTTCTTGATTAAAGCTCCGGCGCTTAGGGAGGAGCCTATGGCCTATCAGCTTGTTGGTGAGGTAACGGCTCACCAAGGCTACGACGGGTATGGGGTGCGAGAGCATGGCCCCACTCACTGGGACTGAGACACTGCCCAGACTCCTACGGGAGGCTGCAGTCAAGAATCTTCCTCA
>Ga0172379_10002415_pt1 | contig 33105 bp, 35 predicted proteins | sample GrowelOW334metaG_FD_119756 | JGI IMG/M metagenome (GOLD analysis project Ga0172379, IMG submission 119756) | Groundwater microbial communities from an aquifer near a municipal landfill in Southern Ontario, Canada - Groundwater well OW334 metaG | ecosystem: Environmental > Aquatic > Deep...
AATGCGGCGCTTTGTTCTGCTTCTTGTTTTGATTTTCCTTTTCCTTCAGCAATTAAATCAGCCCCAAAATAAATACCAATATTAAACTTTTTATCATGATCCGGACCCGCTTCGTCTAATACTTTGTAAGATGGAGTCACATTAAAAAATTCTTGAGACTTTTCCTGTACAAGACTTTTTGAATCTCTGAATAATTTTTTTGTAACTATTTCATCAGTTAAAGGGAATAAGTTTGAAGTGATAAAACCTTTACAGGCGTCATAGCCTTGGTCTAAATAGAGCGCCCCAACATAAGCTTCATAAGTATTGGCTAAAATATATTGTCTTGCTTTTCCAGTATCTTTTGATTCACCTTTTGAAAGAAGTAGAAAATCATTCATTTCTAAGTCACTTGCTACCTTTGAAATAATTACTGCGTTAACAAGGGCAGATCTATATGAGGTTAAATCTCCTTCTGTGACATTTTCATATTTAGCATACAAATATTCTGTTGTTATAAGTTCGAGGACTGCATCACCTAAAAATTCTAATCTTTCGTTATGGGCTGAATTTATTTTAGGATTTTCATTAATATAAGATCTATGAATAAAGGCTTGTTTTAATAAGTCTTTATTTTTAAAAAATATTCCAGTCTTCTCTTCAAACTTTGAGAAATCAATCATAAATGAAAGATTGAGAATCAAGAATCATGAATTAAAAAAATTCATTCATAATTCTTATACCCCAACAAATTAATAATAAAATCTACAAACAAAAATCAGGCTCCTTATTTTTTAGTTACAATATCTATCGCCTTCATTATTATCGGAACTATATCATCATACATTTTTAAATCAACTATATCGGTTAGTCTAAACCAACTTGCTTTATCAAGTCCCCCAGAAGTTCCTAATCTTAATTCTTGATATGATGACTCTGCTAAAAAATAAAAAACTTGTTTTCTAATTTTTCCTTTTTCTGGATGAGAAGCCACATATTCATTCTGCCCTAATTTTTCAACAATTTTTATATCAAGACCAATTTCTTCTTTTAATTCTCGTGTTGTTGCTTCTTCTTCATTTTCCCCAGCTTCAATGTGGCCTTTAGATAAAGTCCAATATCCAAAGACATCGTGAACAAAAGCAAAATATATTTGGTCATCTTTTCTCGCATAAACTACTGCCCCACCCAATTTTTCAATTGGAAGTTTCGACATATCTATAGGTGCGTCATTTTTCTTTTTATTACTTTTTTCATCTTTGCCTGGTTCACCCATTTCTTTATAAACAGCTCCTAGAACTCCGTTTACAAACTTACTACTATTTTCCCCACCGAAGGTTTTTGCAAGCTCTATAGCCTCATTTATCGCCACTTTAGGGGGTACTTCGCTTCTGTTACCAAATAAAAGCTCCGCTAAACCAATACGCAAAATATTCCTGTCTACAACAGAAATTTTATCAATAGGCCAATCAGGAGCAGACTTAGTAATTATTTCATCAATAATTTTTTGCTTTTTTAAAACAGTTTCCAAAAGACTATTCGTAAAAACAGAATCTTCAACACCAGAACCAAATTCAGAAATGTTTCTCTTTAAAACTTCATCAATATCAATATTTTTCCCATCGTTAAAATCCCACTCAAAGAGGGTTTGAAGAACAATTGTTCTTGAAAGGTGCCGATTAGCCATAAAAATTTTATTGAAAGTTATAAAGTTTATAAAGTTATAAAGTTTTTTAAATAATAATATTTCTGTCTTACTTTATGAACTTGATGAACTTTTTACTTTATGAACTACTCTATTTTGATCCTTTTTTCGCTTTCTTTTGCTTTTTCTCTACTTTTTTAATCACATCAATTACTTGTCTTCCTCTGTATTTACCAGTGACAAGACTAACTCTGTGCCTTAAGTGAGCAACACCAGTTTCTTTATCTATTGAGATACCCTGAGATTTAAGAGCGTGGTGAGAACGCCTGTTTGCGGTATGGGATCTTGTATGTCTCATTCTTACTACCATATTTAATCAGTATATATTATTTTAGTTAAAAATCAAGAATGTTATTAAGTGAGCCCCCTCTCGGAATTGAACCGAGGACCTACGGTTGGAGTTTATCCGCCTCTGGCGGAATACTGTTGCCCCGCCTGCCTACGCCTGAGCCCCCTATCAGAATCGAACTGATGTATGCAGTTTACGATACTGCTGTTCTTCCACTGAACTAAAGGGGCTTAGGCGATGGCGGGCAGGTCTACCAATTGAGCTAGGTCGGCTCTGGCGGGACAAGCTGAGCTAAGATGGCGACCGGCTTAATTATATATTAAAATAGCCAGTTTTTAAAAACTGGCTATTTTAATAATTTCAATAATCTATTAAATACTTTCAAAATCCCAAACCTCTTTTCCAATCTGTTTTTGTACAGTGTTTAAATCGTCCAATAGTTCCTTTTCTCTAATTTGTTCTTCTTGGAGAACACCACCTGATAATTTTGCTCTTTTTACAATAGCTAACTCTGCCTCTATATCTCTTCTTAAAACAGCAAAACCTCTCTTAATTGATTCTTCTGCCTCTTTAACATCTTGCTGAAACTTTATATGTTTTTTACGTCCGTGATAATAATGATAAAGGATAAATGAGAGCAGACATAATACAAAAATAAATAATATTATACTTAAAAATAAATATATTGTTTCATAACTTATACGACTGCCACCAAACTGAATTGCAGTCCTATTAACTGTCATTTTAATCTGAGGCCCAGGGGGGCTTGTATCACCACCCAATTTACTCTGAGCCCATAACAGATATTTCCCGGGAGACAAAAAATTACTATGACGATAGAGCCAGTCCCCTTTATTATCAGAGTCTATCTCTCCACTAAAAGTTTCCCCTGTAGCTAAATTTTGGAAATAAAGTATAACTTTTTCATTAGAAAAATCAGTTTTACCTCCGGCATAAAATATTTCTTGGTTAGAAATATTTTTAGAAAAAGTAGTAATAAGCGGAGGAGCTAATAATGATTCAGCTGAAACTATATTATTACGAAAGAAAAATGAAAAAATGAAAAAAATAATCAAAATAGAAGTTATCCCATATTTTTTTCTGTATTTCTTTAATTCTTCTAGTTGTTGAATTACATTTTGAGGTAATTTTTTTTCCGTATGTGCTTTATGGATATTATGATGCCAGTATCGAGTTCTATATAAAATAAAAGCAAGAATAATCAACAATAAACAAACGATTAGGAAAAACCAAAGCCAAGGAATGATCGTATCGCCTAATTTTATTCCACTATCGGTAACAAATGAAAAAATGGGAGCTGCAACAACAAGACGTTGGGTAACTTCTTTGTAATTATTACTATGGTCATAAGCTCTGACAATAACATCGTATAAACCAAAATCAAGATCAGGAGGCGCATACGGACTAATCTGTTCAATAAAAAAAGTATCATTATTTTTTAAAGAATCACCATCACTATCATATGAACCTCCCAAGGCTAGAAGTGAAATGATTTTTAATTCATAACGGTCAGTCCCAGAAAGTGTATCGGTAGTTGAATATTGAATAATTGGTTGTTTACTTGTAGTTCTTACAGAAGGAATAATATCTATTTTAAAATCAGCTGGCGGAGTAGTATCTATTTTAATTGAAAAATGAGTAGTTCCACCCCAACTTTTATTTCTTAAAGCTTTTACATGAAAATAATGAACTCCATCAGAAAGATTCGAATAAGATACTGAATTTTTTGTTCCTTCACTTATATCATCTGGAATAGTGGTTGGTTCATCAGATAAAATATAGCTATACCCATCTACTCCAATAGATTCATTTATAAAACGAAAAGAAGCTGTTTTATTAGAATACCATGTTGCTTGGTCGGGATTGGTTTCAGAAAATACAGACGGACCAGCGGGAGCAGGAAGTTTAAGTTGATATACTGAATTATTAGTCTGAGTAAGCACATTTGTGCCAAGCCCATCATTTAAAAGAACTTTCGAATTATCTAAAAATTTTACAACAGCTTCGCCTACAGATTTTACCCTAAAAGTAACATGCGATATTAACCCACCAGAAGCTGTAATCCCCCCAGGAATTCCCCCTTGTAAGTCAATCTTCCCAGTTAAATTATTATATTTTGGAGCAGATGTCCAAACTCCTATAATTGATTCACCTGTGGAAGGAGAAACGACTTGGAGCATATTTGGAGGAAATTGCAAAGAAACAGCTAAGGCATTTATTGATTTACCACTTGTATTTAAAACTATAGAAACATCAAAAGTTGAACCAACAATAAAAGTTCCCGTGGCTGGGGTAATTGAAAGAGTCGCAGCAGATGTTCTACTTGGTAAAAGTACTATTACAAAAAATAAAATTAAAATAAAACGCTTCATAAGTTATGTCTTTTTTTTGATACGCAACACAATAATTAAAACTACAAACAAGGGGAGTAAAATCACTAAAAATAATTTTTCAAAAAGTTTACCCATCAAAGATAAAGTTTTTATTGCTGTTAAATTATCATTATTAGTAGTTCTAATTTGTATTTTCCAAACCCCAGATGGATATAAAACTGGATTTTGAACTACTTGCCAATTATTCCAGTTAAACCATTTTTTTGTTCTCATCTCTGTTAATTTAATCCCTGATTCTTTGTCTGTTGCATTAAAAACAATTAAAGAGTTTCCATCCGCTAGACCTCTTGAAACATTTAAAAAAATATCTGGTAAAGTAGCATCTTTTGTAGAATTTTCTAAAATAGTATTTTGAGATACAGTTTCATTTATATATACAGAAATTGATGAATTATTTGCTAAAATTTTTGTACCTTTTCCGTCTGCTAGATATAAATTATTTTTTTCAAAAGATATTTCTCCATTTCCTGCGCTGAGTGTTTCAAAAGATAATCTGATAATTTGCCCATCATTTCCATTATATGGTTTAAAAATTGCACCAATTAATTCAATATGCCCATCTTTTAATAATGTAGGGCCCCCATGCCAAAGATCTATAATAGAATTCGCGTCATTGAAACTTTTAAATTTTAATTTATCTGAAGAATAAGAAATTTGTAAATCAATAGCATTGATTGGAACACTTGTATTTAATAAGACATCAACATTAAAATCAGATTTTAGAGCAACAGTTGAATCAGAAGATTTTAAATAAATACTAGAAGAATCGGTGGCCATCCCTAAATAAGGAACAAGAAATAATATGGTGGCAAAAGAAACTAAACCAATTTTATTTTTTAATGAAAAAGTAATCATAAAGTTATAAGGTTACACTCCAATAATAAAACATTATAGAAATATCAACAATATCAACAACAGCATCATCGTTTAAATCATACATAGTATAATCTGTAAGTTCTGGATGTTGATAGTGATAAAGTAAAATACTCAAATCAATAATATCTACTTTCCCATCTTTATTAAAATCAGCAATCTTAATTATTTTTATTTTCTCTTCTTGAGATATTGGAGGAATATTATTACCACCACTAATACCACTTCCCCCACCTCCACCGCCACCACCTAAAGTACAAGCGGAAGTATTCAAAACACAAGAAATATTACAAGAAATTGTACCTCCATTGAAACCTTGAGATGAACAAGTTGCACCACTAAGATCTGTATTGTCACATTGTTCTCCTGTTTCTTTAATATTATTTCCACAAACTGGATCTGTTGTACTAGCCTGCTGAGTAGATGCAAAAACAGAACTTGATAAAAATATTAGTAACCCCACAAAAATACTAAAACGTGTAATATATTTTATTATAATATGAAAAATAACCATTATAGTCCTTCTCCTAAAATGGTAAGTGTTGATGTCCCCGATTTTCCTGCGGGAGTTCCAAGAATTGTTTTTAGATAGAAATCTTTTTCATTGCCAGCACCTGCAGTTATTGTTGTTCCAGTAGTTGTGTCTGTATCAAAAGTTGCCGATTGGGTAATACAACTAGCACTTGAGCAAGCAGCCCCTTTATTGTTTACGAGATAATATTCATTAGATACAACACCATTTGTAAATGTAGTGACATTATACCAAATCGTCAGAGTACTACCACCGCCATTATAAAGTGTTACAACTGGTTTAGCAGTTCCAGCACCACCAAATGTTTGAGGACTACCACTGCCATTTACATTATTATATGGCTGAGAAACTGTGGCCCCTGATGCACCCGGTGGAAATGTGATAGTGGATACCGAAGTAGTATAATTTTGAGCTCTTATTTCTATCGCAGTTGAAAGACTGATTGTGTACAAATCACTAATTGCAGTATCACTAACATAATTTGTTTTACAACCAATAGCCTTCACGGTTGTTGTTACAGCAACATCAAACGCCCCAGAATAAGTTGTAGACGAACAGGTTACTGCATCACCATTTGTAGTATAGTGTGCGACAGCTCCTGTAGTGGTAGTAATATTTAAGGTCACACTTTGTGTACTATTATAGTTTCCAGCCCCCGGAGAACTAGTGATTGCACCCACGGTTAGCGTAAAAGCATTACTGGTTTGTACCGCACTGTTAACATAATTGGCTTTTGTACCGAGCACTTTAATTGTTTTTCCGGTAGCAATTACTGTGGCATCAGCTCCAGTTGTTCCTGTCGAGCAAGTTCCGGGAGTGTTCGCGGCTGGAGTAGTTGTGCCATCCACCGTCTGGCAAAATACTGCACTAGTTGTAGTTGAAGTTTGTGTTGAAGTAGTATCATTATTAAAACTACCACCATTAGTTCCAAAGCTAGGGTTTGCCACTTGCAAAGTATACGTCGCACTTTGCACCGCAGAATTTGTATAACCTGCTTTTGTTCCAATAGCTTTCAGTGTCGTTCCTGTCGCAGTAATAGGAACTGCTCCTGAATAAGTTGTACCAGTGCTACATGTTCCGGGAGTGTTTGCAGCTGGAGTGCTTCCGTCTGTTGTATAACAAATAACTGCAGAGGCAGGACTTGCTACTGTTATTGTCTCACTTAAATCATTATTATATGTCCCAGTAGAATCGGTAAATGTTGGAGTGTCTACGGCAGGAGGTGTATAATCTACTACCACTTTTACATAATCCACTGAAGCAGTATGAGCAGTATTATCAGTTCTTCTAAATCTTAAAATAGCCCAAAAACCATTTGCTCCAGTAGCTTTTAAATCAGCCGTAGTTAATCCTGTAGGTACTTTAGTGACAACTTCAAAAGTATTCTGACCCGAAGTATCTGATGTAGCAGTTCCAACTTCTGCTCCACCAGATTGAGCGCCTAAATATAATACTGGTCCGCTTGTATCATTCCCAGAATTTTTCCATTCAGCAGTTATCGTCACTGAATTAATAGTTGAATTATCTGGTATCCCAGACAAGTCAAAACCAAAAAGGTCTCCATACCAAGTATTTTTGACAGTACCTACTCTAGTGGCAAAATTAGTCCCATCATCGGAATAAACATAGGTTTGATTACTCCATTCCCCTAATGTTCCATCAACTGAATAGGACGAAGCATATTGCGGATTTGTCAGCGCCTGCGCTTCTTGAGCTTTTGGTGGGAAATTAAAAAGTTGTGGCCAGCCGGAAAAGATCCAAGAAAAAATAATAGTAAAAACCAATAAAAACTGGCTTATTTTGACAATTTTTTTTTGTAATGAATTAAATCTTAACATATATTATAAAAACTGCCGGATATTAACCAGAATAACTCCTTTCTCAGCTATCCTTAATTAACTTTTCTTCTTTTCTTATTCTCTAAGCTTATTTTCTTGTTCTCAAGGATTCTTTTCTTATTCTCAATGCTTCTTTTTTTGTTCTTAAGGAAAAATATCCCCATCACAATAATGATAATAGATAGTACAATCACCATTATGTTTTGTTTGATAAAATTGATTATTGGTGTTAAGGGGTTTATGCTTGGTAGAATTTTCACTGAAATTGGTATTAGGAGTCCGGAATATACATTTCCACCAGCAGGAGCATCTTTAAAAATGAGATATGTTCTTCTCTCGTCTGAATGTCCCTCTTTACCTGCTTCTTCAGAAGTTGCACCCCACAATCCAGGTTCTGCATTTCTCGGTATTTTTATCTCAACGGCAAAGACTTGTTTTTCTCCTTCTTTAATAGTGAAATCTTTTGGTTCAATTGTAATCCAAGATGTAATGTCCATTTTTTCACTATCTCCATCTATTTTTTTATAGTGAGTATACCAAAAACCAGTCCTATCTCCAGGATCGGTTCCTTCTAAAATTATTTCTGCCTTTGTTGTTTTACCTGGATAACTTTCTAAGTTAACAAGAGACATTCGATTGACTGATGTTGCAAGTGCGGTAGAACTAATAGTAAATAAAAAGCCGAACAAAAAAGCGCTTAATAGAATACTTTTAAAGTATATTTTGCGATTTGAACTAAATATCATTTTATTTTTATGATTCTCCTAAAACAGTAAGTGTTGAAGTTCCAGATACTCCAGCTAAAGCACTCAAGATCATTTCTAGATAAAGAGCCTTGTAGGCAGTAGACGCAACTGATGCTCCAGTGGCAACAGTGGCAGAATTACCATCGGCAGATAAATTAGTATCTGTGATAGTAGTAGTAGTAGTGGTTGCGGGATCTGACAAAGCATAACCCTCAGATGCGGCAATGCCGTTTGTCCAAGAAGTTATTTCAAGAGTAATATTAAGAGCTCCTCCTGATGTATTTTTAAGTCGAACTACTGGTTCACTGACAGTTCCACTAAGAACTTGGGCGTCAGTTACAGTGTCTACATCGTTATAAGGATTGGAAATAGTAGCACTTGGTGCACCTTGAGGAAATGTAATTGTAGTTACCGCAGTGTCTGCTACTTTACCAACTACAGAGATGGTTGTTGCTGCAGCAGTTGATGCTTCTTGAGTAGAGGTATTAGCAGCTAAGACATAATTCACACCACCAAATCCTACTGTCATTAACACAGCAAGAAATAGTGCGATTGTAATATTTAATTTCTCTAATGATTTTTTAATTAATTTTTCCATTATTTATTTTTTATTATTGATAAATTATATTTTGTTAATTTTTACTTCGACCAAAATTTTAATATTTAATAATTACAATTTTATTGTATCATATTTGTTATGTTATCAATCAAAACGTTATCCACAATAGTATATTTTGGTGGATATTCTCATTAAAATTTTTAATTTTATATTGCTTGAATTAGTTATGTTTTTTTAATTTCAAAAAAGCCCCATAAAAAAGGTTTTTTAACAAATTTGGTTTTAATTGCGGAGCCGTTGTCCGGGATTGAACCGGAGACCTCGTTCTTACCAAGAACGTGCTCTACCAACTGAGCTACAACGGCTTATTTATTAAAAAATCACAACAAAAACAAACACAAGAAATATACTATTGTATTTTAGGAATTTTTGCAAAATTTAATTTTTAAAATCTGTAATAATTACATTCTTATAACTATCATCGAGCTCATAATTAAATGTTGCCCTGCTTTGAATGTGGCCATCTTCGTAAACAACTGTTCCTGATTTTGTAGATGGAATAATTTGTACTGACATCACATACCAAGAACCACCAAGAACAGGTTTATTAATAGCAATGGTTTTTATATTATCTCTAATATATTTTTCAACAAAATTTATTTCATTTAAATCTTCACAAGATATCTGGCTCAGTGAAAAATTATAAAATAAATTATTTTTATCTTTATAAACATAAACTCCATCACCACGATCGATTAATTCACCAGCACCAGGACTAGCACTTCCGTCACCAAATTTAATAAGAAGTTGTTCTTTGGCTGTTATTCCCTCACCAAAAGTATTCCACCAAACATCTGCAGTCCTTGCCATTTCTTTTTGATCAACTGGACCAACTGTACCTTCAAAATCACCCGTTTTTGAATCTTTTTCTGCTGGAATATTATCAAATTCACCTGAAACTTTATTTCCAAGAATATCTAACCTTATCCAATATTTATCAAATAATTTTGATGGTGTTTCTTTTGCATATATATAACATAAAGAAACTGGTTCTTCTGTAACTGGAGTATTTTCTACAATTTTACTTTTAAAAGTTGCCTTTAAAAAAACAAAAGCCATAATAAAAGCTAGAATTATTATAAATATTAAAAAAATTGTGTTTTTTTTCATTTGTTTATTTTTATTTAGGAATCTCTACTGGTGGCACAGAAGTTTGATTAACAAGATTTGAATTAGTCGCACCTGGATTCGATCTACTTAGAAGTTCTTTTTCGATAGCAAGAGCAATCTTTGAATCTAAGGTTGGTAAAAATCCCTTACTACTTGCTCCACCCTGAAATTCATTGTCAACAGCCGTCTCCACAACAATATTCATAATACCTATTATTTTTTGATTTAAACTTTGAGAGTGTCTTATGGATTGAATTTGTTTAAAAGGAATAGAGATTTCTGATTTAGTTAAAAATCCTTTTCGAATGTGAAAAGCAAAACTATCAAACATAAATTTTATACTTTCATATTTTATTAAAGCCACAAAAAAGGCAATGATACAACAAACAATTCCTGTAATAATTATGACTATTTTACTTATATAAAGTACCTTTGATAAATCAATTAATTTTTGTAAATAATCTAAACCAAAATAAATAATAATAAAACCAATAATAATAGGCAAAATACTATTTACGCAAAAATAAGTAAGCACTTTTTTCCCCGATGTATAATATTTACCATTTTCAAATGTTTTTTCCATCCTGTAGTGAATTTTCAAATTGTTTTGCAAACAAACCTGAAAATCTAAATTATAGTTAATATTTTTTTCGACTTATTTTTAAAAACCTTATCATTACCCTGTAATAATTTGAAAATCTACTACGGGATCCATAAGTATATTATAGCCTAAATTCAAGGGATTTATGTGATTATTTCTAGCTTGACAATTAGTTTTTAATATGATAGTATATAGACAGATAAATAAGTATTTTAAACAATAAAAAACCACTAATCATGAACGAAGCTACCAAATTGTTTTTATTACAGATCTATTACTTAGCTGGTCATAAATTGTTTGTAAAAGCAATTACAAACACTTATGAAAGAACTCTGCCAGAAGCCATCGACATAGAAAATTATACTTTCAATGAAGATATGGCGATTTCAAAAAAGGTATTATTTAACTCCTTGAAACTAAAAGAAAGAGTGGTTGCATTAGGTTATATTGACCACCTAATTGAGTGCTTCAAAAAAGACGGACGAACCCCAAGAGAAGGAGATTCCGGAAAGTACAAAATGGTGGAATTCTTAAACACCCTTGGTCAGATTATTGAATGTGTTGGCATAGAATCTGACGGCTGGAAAGTAAAATAAAGTTCTTTCTCTTTTTCTAAAACCCCCTCCGACGCAAGGTCGGAGGGGGTTTTGTTATTAATGCTATTAATTTCAAAAATTTATCATACTATTTAGCCTAGAGAGGTTTGTTTGGTTTGGTAACTATCTTTACTTTACTTGCCGTAATAGTATTAGCTGTAGTATCAATTTTCCCTGTAACAATTGCTTTTTGGCCAACAGCTAAATCGGAAACTGTAATTTTTATTCCATTTTTACTATAAATTGTTTTAATGTCTGTCTTAACATCAACAGATGAAGTGGTTTTGGCTTTTATATTTTTTATTTCCATAGTAAAACCATCATTATTTATAGAAAGTATCGTTCCAACAGTATTATGCCTTTTTACACCTTTCAAACCTTTATTATTTTTATTCTGTTTCTGATAAAAAGACTGACTATTTTTAATTCCTAAATCTTTAGGAGTCGAAGCAAAAGCATAAGGAGTTCCAATTAAAAGAGAGAGAGCGAGTGCACTAATTACTACTTGTTTTTTATATTTCATAAGTCTTACCCATTTAAAATGAGTTAATTAAATATAATAAAAAATAATACCTATACACCACGACCATGATGTATAAGTATTATTCTATGCTACTTAAATGAAATTACTGTGAAGAAATAGGTAGAGAAATCGTTACACAAACTCCATTATTTTCAGTACGATTTTTTACTGAAATTGTACCTTTATGATTTTCAATAATCTTTTTAGACATAGTAAGACCTAGTCCTGCTCCATTAGTATTTCTAGATATATCACCTCTAAAGAATGGGTCAAAAATTTTATTTAAAATATCTTTTGGAATACCAACACCATCATCAATAAAAATTAGAGTATATTTATCAAAAGTAATTTTATCAGAAATTATTATTTCACCATTCGAGTCAGTGTATTTTATCGCATTATCTAAAATATTATAAAATACCCGGCCAAGTTCAATTTTATTTCCCTTAATAACAGCTTCTGATTCTATTTTTGTTTCTATTTTTATATTTTTAATATTAGCTAAATTTGTACTTTTCTCTACAATCGATTTTACTAATTTATTTATTTCAATATCTTCAAAACTAGTATTTACAGGAGTATCGTATTTAGATATGTCTAGTAAGTTATTACTAAGTTTTGAAAAATCTCTCATTTCTTCTAGTGTATTCTCGAGTGTTTTTTTTGCAGAAGAAAAATCTAATTTTTTATTTGAAAGAGCAACTTCAAGACCAGAAATAACTACTGCTGTTGGAGTTCTAAGCTCGTGAGACGCATCCATAATAAATCTTTTTTGTTTTTGCATATTAGATTTTATTGGTCCAAGTGTTTTTTGACTAAGAATAAAACCAAGCACAATAACAAAAAATATTATTAAAAGGTCAATCGTTATAAAGCGATCTAATAAAACATTCTTTGCTTGATCTATAACTAATTGAGAAATAATTGGGTTAATTCTCATTTCCAAGACTGAGTGAGTGAAGTTATTTAAGATTGTGTTATAGAGAATAATACTTGTACCTCCAAGGATAATTACGGCTGTAATTGAGTAATAGAAAGTAAGTTCAATTCGCGCCCCGAAAAACTCATCATTTTTAATACTGATTTTCCATTTTGTAACCAACTCCACGAATTGTTTGTATAATTTTTGAATCGTCATGAATTTTTTTTCTTAAATTTTTGATATGCACATCAACAGTATTACTAAATGATGAATCGGCAAAATCCCAGGCATGAGAATACAGATCATCTCGAGTCACCACCTTGTCGATATTTCTCATTAAATATTCTAACACCATAAACTCCTTTAGGGTAAGTTGCACTGGTTTCTTTTTATAAGACACAGTCCTGTTTGTAGTATTAATACTTATATCCCCAGATGTGAGAATATCGGGAAAAGTTTGTTTTGGCCTTCTTAGAAGTGTGTGAATTCGAGCGAGAAGTTCTTTAAAAGCAAATGGCTTTACTAAATAATCATCTGCTCCAGCATCGAGACCATTTACTTTGTCGTCTGTAGTACCAAGTGCTGTTAACATTAAGACAGGAGTGACCACCCCATTTTCTCGCCAATCTTCACAAACTGAAGCCCCGTCTTTTCCTGGAAGCATCCTATCTAAAAGCACAACATCATATTCATCTCGATTAATTAAAATTCTTTTTTCCGCAGCCAATCCATCATCGATAATATCTACAGCATAACCTTCCTGTATAAGACCTTGTTTTAGATTCTCAGATAATTTTTTATTGTCTTCAACTACTAATATTTTCATCCCGTTAGAGATAGGGAGTGATTAAGCAAATAGTTGCTTAATCACTCCCGTACCTTAATTATTGTTTTAATAAAAATACCAACCATTTTTCCCGTTTGTGTATTTGAAAAAATAAAAACCGATTGATCTCTAACGGGATTCATACGTACATAATAACACCACGAAGTGAAATCTTCATGAAGTCTTAGCGGGAAGCTTATATCTCGTTTTATCTTGACAAATTTCTAATATTAATTTAATCTGAGAGCAGAATTGAAATTTAAAAATTAAACGAGATATGGCGATAACAATTAAAATTCCAGACAAAACTTTTGATTTGTATGAAAAAGGTTTACGCACTTTTATTCACATAGAGAAAGAAAGGGAGACTGAATTATCAGGCATAAAATTTGGTGATGAGATGGAAATCATCTCTGAAACAACGGGGAAAAAACTAGAACAGATTTTTTGGTTTATGTATTCCTTTGTTAAGATAAAGAGGTTTATCTTCATAGTCTTTAAATGGAGTGTAGACGACCCTTTGTTTAGAAAAAGAAAATTGGAAGCAATTAAAGAATGGAGATCCAGGGCAACAGAAAATATTAGGGAAATCTCTGTGGTCAGCAACTATCAACAACAGCTCTTTTTTCAATTAGAAGCCTTTTCTTCCTTTATGTTTATTGCGCATAATGAATTACACAACGGAATTGTAAATTTTCGTTTTTTGGGAAAAAATTCAGAAAAAAGATCTTCAAAAAGTTATATTATAATAAACAGACTAGGAATAAAAGATGATCCTTTAATGGACAATGAATCTTGTTGGTATGTTTATAGTGTATTTCCCATAAGTTTATTGTATTAGTTTTTTTAAAAAGGAGGCATGCGCCTCCTTTTTTATTTTTTAAATTATATATAAATTACAACAAAAAATTATATATCTTTCACTATTGCACCAGTTTTTTTATCTACACTATACCAACCAAAACTTGCGGTATGAGATGAATCACCTGCCTCTTTTATTATTTCAAATACATGCACATTCCATACATCTCCCCCATCTTCTACTTCAATTGTGGCTAATTTACCAGATTCGGCAAGTATTTTTTCGTATTCTTTTACTTCAGGTAAAGATTCTATTTTTACGCGTGATAATTCCGCTTGATTTTTTTCGGGCCAATAACTTAAAATTATTTTATTTAGTATAGGGACATATTCATCTGCAAATGGAGCTAGAACAGTGCTGTTGTAAAAATATTCAGTTCCATCAGGAATAAATACGGCAATTTCGTTAAAAAACCACTCAACACCATCTTTGTCTTTAAAAGAACCATTAACTGCATAACTATTCAATTTATTATTCTCATCTTCATACACCCATTTAAATTTTTCTATATTATATTGTTTATTTTCGGTAAAAGCTTTTTCCGCTTCAATTAAAGCTACTGCTCGTGATGAAAAAACCTTCAATCGCGGATCATTAGCAGTTTGTATTGATACATATGCTTTACCAGACGGTTCACTAATAAACTCTATAGGTCCCATCTTTTCAGAAGTATCAACTATCCAGCTTTTTGGATAATCCATAGTAAAACCATATTTTGATTGAAATTTTGTAGTTTCATAATCTGTCTTTAATAAATTTTCAGTTTCGATCTTTTGCGTTTCTTCTGTGTTACCTTTATCGTTAATACGATTTATTGAAACATCAAAAGTTAACACACCACTTGCAAAAAGTATTACTAATATGATAATAATAGCACCACAAACAATGAGAATCTTTTTTGATTTTTTCATAAATATATTATATCAATTTCAGAATAAAATTAGTATACAAAAAGACCCTATAGATAGAAATTTTTTTATTTTGCGCAGTCGAAGTTGGTCAGGAATATTTTTATTGCCGTCGCAATAAAAATTTCACGACCCTAGCCCACTTGTTTTTTCTACTGAAAAAACATAGCTCCGCTTTTCAAGTCCCTACACAAACCAAATCAATTTGGTTTGTTTCTTAATGCGACAAGAAAATAAAATAGCCTAGCAAAAGCTAGGCTATTTTATTTTTGCGCAGTCGAAGGGACTTGAACCCTCAACCTCCCGCGTGCACTGAATCCAATATTTTCATAAAGGCGTGGACTATATCTTCACCATATTCACTTGGAAGTAAACTTAGGTGCTTCGGTATCTAGTCTCTACGGCGCCCCCTCTCTTTACTTAATTGTTATGAAAGTAAAATTATGGAGGGGTTCCCTCGGTATTCGCATATTCCAACACAAGGTTGGAACTTAGCCTTCACCGATATCCCAAAGAGTTTCAATCTGCCATTTCGACAGAAAGCTGCACGAATCTACAGGCGGGTGCTCTAACCAGTTGAGCTACGACTGCATTATCTGATATAGTACCAGAAAATTATCTTTTTTCAATCCTATTGCGAATTTCAAGAATTATAGTCACAAGCCACACAAGAAACGAGGCTAATCCAACAACAAAAGATGTTATGGCTAATTGATTCACAATTGTAAATTTATCAGGACCACCTGACCAGATGATCGACAAAAATAAAATAGCACAAACTATCATTGCTACTAAAAATATTCTTAATGTAATATATTGAATTTTTTTCATGGGTGCCGACGATAGGAGTTGCACCTATGACCTTCTCTTTATGAGTGAGATGCTCTAACTAACTGAGCTACGCCGGCAAATGCTTGTTTAAATAATTAGCCATTTGTTTATAAATATATTTTCTCCCTGATCCCCCCTTTAAAAATTTTTCCCTTCCAATAGCATCTAATTTATTTAAATAACCTTCAAAATATATCAGTTTCCAATCTTTTTTACAACTTGTTGTTTTTCCTCCTTTTCCATCTTTATGCTCTTTTATTCTTCTTTTTAAATCAGAATGATAAAAACCTATATATAGGCTTTTATCATTCTGATTTTACAGAACATAAACATAAAACATATTGATATTATAACAAATATAATGTTATGCCACGAAAAATTCACATGGTTCATCTCGTGGATCACTTAAAAGAAAAAACTGTTTTTAAAACAGTTTTTTCTTGCGTGGTTTAGCCTAAAGGCCGCGCCACGCGGAAAATTATAAAATAATTTTCTTTGCGTGGTTGCGGGGGCCCGAATCGAACGGGCGTCTCAAGGTTATGAGCCTTGTGAGATACCGCTTCTCTACCCCGCTATATAATTATAATCTAAAAATTTTTTCTACCTTTATAAATTCATAACCTTAGGTTATTCGCGCTATCAGTCTTTTTGGAGATACCGCTTCTCTACCTCGCTATATATTTATAATAGTTATTTAAAAAAATAACCAGACTGGAAGATTATACTAAAGATTTCTCATTATTGCAACCGGAAAAACTATTATTTTTTAACCTTTTTACTTTAAACCAAGCATTAATTATGATATTATCTAAACTATGAACGAAGAAAAATTACAAAAAATCCGCCATTCATTATCACATTTAATGAGTATGGCAGTACAGGAATTATATCCCCAAGTAGGTTTGGGTGTTGGACCAGCTGTTGAAAATGGCTTTTATCAAGATTACGACCTGCCTACCGGACAGGCAGGTTTACCAGAAACAATCACCCCTGAAATTTTACCAAAACTTGAAAAACGGATTAGAGAATTAATAAAAGAAAATATTGAGTTTAAACAACACGATATGGATTTTGACGAAGCTTATAAGCTTTACAAACATGATCCTTATAAAACTTGGTTTATAGATGATTTAAAAGAACGCGGAGAGAAACTTAGTTTTTATAAATCTGGTTGGTTTGATAATCTTTGTGGTGGGCCACATGTAGACTCAACTAAAGAAATAGATCCTGATGCTTTCAAATTAACCCATATTGCCGGAGCTTATTGGCACGGAGATGAAAAAGAAAAAATGCTCACTCGTATTTATGGGGTCGCTTTTGAGTCTAAGGAAGAATTAGAAAAATATTTAGAAATGATAGAGGAAGCTAAAAAACGAGACCATAGAAAATTAGGGAAAGAACTTGGATTATTTACCGTCTCAGAATTAGTCGGAAAAGGATTACCCATGCTAATGCCTAAAGGAAATGTTATAAGAACTGAATTAGAAAAAATGATTTTTTCAAAAAAACAAGCGCTGAACTATTCTTTTGTGACTATCCCCCATATCGCAAGAAAAGAACTTTATATAAAAAGTGGCCACATGGGAAAATACGATGCTATGATGCCTGTGATGAAAGACGAAAATGGTGATGAATTCGTAATGAAAGCTATGAACTGCCCTCACCATTTTGAAATTTACAACGCCGAGCCACATAGTTATAAAGATCTACCTTATAGAATTGCAGAAAACACAGCCGTTTACAGAAATGAAAAAGGCGGAGAATTATCTGGTTTACTTAGGGTTAAAAATATAACTCAAGACGATACTCACCATTTTATTACCGAAGATCAAATTGAATCTGAGATTGAAATGATTTTTGGTTTAATGCGAGAGGTTTATGAAATATTTGATTTCACTAATTATAAAGTTGAAATTTCTATTAGAGACAAAAAAAATAAAGATAAATATTTTGGCAAAGATGAAATATGGGAAAAAGCTGAAGCCATTCTTGAAAAATCTGTAAAAAAATGGGGCGTTAATTTTGAAATTAAAGAAGGAGAAGCTGCTTTTTATGGTCCTAAAATTGATATAAAAGTAAAAGATTCTATTGGCAGAGAATGGCAACTAACCACTATCCAGCTCGATTTCAACCAACCAGAGAATTTTGAAATGGATTACACTGGAGAAGATGGAAAAAAACACAGAGTGGTTGTTCTCCATGTTGCGATACTCGGATCATTTGAAAGATTTATGGGTGTAATTATTGAACACTACGCAGGTGCTTTTCCCGTCTGGCTTTCACCAGTACAAGTCTGCGTGCTCCCAATCAGCGAAAAACACCACGACTATGCTAAAGAAATTTTTGATACATTAAAAAAAGAAGGTGTGAGAGTAGAATTAAAAGATGAAGCAGAAAGTCTTGGTAAAAAAATCAGAAATGCCAAAATAGAAAAAGTTCCTTATTTAATAGTTATTGGTGATAAAGAATTAGATTCTAAAACACTGACTATAGAAGGAAGAAATGACGAGAAAATGGAAAGTGTAAAAATTGATGAATTTATTAAATTAATAAAAGAAAAAGTCGAAAATAAAAACTAATTTTTTAAGCTATAAAGCTTTACAGCTTGCAAGCTTATAAACTAATTTATGATGGATAATAATTTATACAACTTAATGATGCAAATGACAGTTGAACATAGAAGTCTTTGGAGAATAAAAACTGATTATATTAAAGACTCAAAAAATAGAGCTGAAACAAAAAGATTCTGGCAAAAGATGATAAAAGACAAAGAAGCCCATATTAAAGAATTAAAAGCTCTAATTAAGAAAAATTTAAAATAAAAATAAAGCCAGCCTTGATTTCAATTTACTACGATATATTGTAGTAAATTGAAACTAAAAAAATCCCCAATTGGGGATTTTTTATTTACAGGTTTTTATTAGTCTGCGAGAAGTTTCTTTACTAAATCGTCTCTTGAAATTTTTATTCCATCCGGTCTCAGTTCATAAATGACAATATCTGAATCAAATCTCTTGGTTGATTCACATTTCTCATCTAATCCCCCATCAAATTTGTATTTTTTTACAAATTCCGGATCTTTAAAAAGATCCTCTTCTGTAGTCCAAACCACTTCTGTTTCCTTGTAAATAATGGGTATTGGCCCACAATGAATTATTAAATAGAACCATTTTTTCATCTTTAATATAATTTAAAAACATTTTCTGTCCAGATAATACAAAATCTTTACTTTTCTGTCAACCCTAAAAACTCTTCTCAAATTCTTAAGAATTTGAGAATATACTTTATACTTTATGAACCTTACAAACTTTATGGACTTTTAACTAGAAAATTTATTGTCTCCTCAAGGAAAGACCTTTTTAAAGACTTAAGGTCTCACCTTTTCCCGCCAATAAATTTTCTAAACATCAATATTTGCCATCTTGGCATGAGACTGAATGAAAGCTTTTCTTGGAGCAACTTCTGATCCCATCAGAGTATCAAATACTACATCCGCCGCTTCTGCATCTTCAATTTTTATTTGCTTCATAACTCTTTGTGCTGGGTTCATTGTTGTTTCCCAAAGTTCTTCTGGGTTCATTTCTCCGAGACCTTTGTATCTTTGTATGGAAATTTTATTTGCTCGTGCTTTTGTTTTTGTTTCATCTTCTGCAACTTCCTCATTTCCTTCTGTTGCAACTTCAAGCAGTTCTTCTACTTCTTCAATTTCAGGAGCATCGGCACCAACAAGTTTAATTTTTTCTTCATCGTTATAAGCATAACTAATTTCTTTTCCTTTTTTTATTTTATAAAGTGGGGGTTGAGCAATATATAAATACCCAGCATCAATAACTCCCTTGAAATATCTATAAAATAAAGTTAAAAGAAGTGTAGTAATATGAGCTCCATCAACATCAGCATCGGTTGCAATAATAATTTTATGGTATCTCATTTTATCAATATCAAAAGTATCACCAATCGAAGCACCGAGTGCCACAACCAAAGATCTGATTTCTTTTGAAGCAAGCATTTTATCTATTCTTGCTCTTTCCACGTTTAAAATTTTTCCTTTCAAAGGCAAAATTGCTTGAGTTCTTCTGTCTCTTCCTTGTTTTGCAGAACCTCCAGCAGAATCTCCCTCAACAAGAAATAGTTCTGATTCAGAAGCGTCTTTTGACTGACAGTCTGCAAGTTTCCCTGGTAGAGTTAATCCTTCAAGTGCACCTTTTCGCAAAACTGAATCTTTAGCCGCCTTAGCTGCTTTTCTTGCTTTAAGAGCGAGTATTATTTTATTAACAATACTTTTTGCATCATCTGGATTTTCTTCAAGGAAAGCGGAGAAACCGTCATTGAAAACAGTATCTACTGCTCCCCTTGCCTCCGGACTACCAAGTTTTGCTTTTGTCTGTCCTTCAAATTGTATCTCTCTTAGTTTTACAGAGACAACTGCAGTCAATCCTTCAAGCACATCTTCTCCTGTAAAATTACCCTCACTTTCTTTTAAATAATTATTTTTCTTAGCATAATTATTAAGAAGTCTTGTTAGCGCAGTTTTAAAACCTGTGATATGAGTTCCTCCTTCTGGAGTATTAGTATTGTTTGCAAATGGAGTAATTCTTTCTGTTATGTCGTCAATATATTGAAGCGCAATTTCAACACCAACATCGTCTAACTCTTTTTCAATATAAAAAATATTATTATGAACAGGCTTTTGAAATTTATTATGAAATCTAATCAAAGAAATAAGCCCCCCTTCAAAATAGTAAGTTTGCGATGGTGCCTCTATTCCCAACTCTTCAAAATAAAAAATATCACTGTCATCAATTTTCCCTTCATATTTTGAAGCATCAATAATTGAAATTCTAAGACCCTTGATTAAATATGCTTGTTGGCGAAGATGGGTTGTGATTATATTTAAATCAAAATTTATTTCTTTAAAAATTATTTCATCTGGTTCAAAAGTAATTATAGTTCCATTTAATTTTGAAGCTGAAACTTTTTTAACATTAGCTTTCTTTTTACCCTGAGAATATTCCTGAACATATTTTCCTCCATCACGATGGACTTCTGCTTTTGCATAAACAGACAATGCGTTAACAACAGATGCTCCCACTCCGTGTAATCCTCCAGTTGCTTTTATATATCCATCTCCACCAAATTTTCCTCCTGCGTGGAGTGTTGTCATAACAGTCTCTAGTGCAGAAACTTTTGTTTTAGAATGAATATCAACTGGAATACCTCTGCCATTATCAGCTACTCTAATTCTATTTCCTGGTAGTAATACAACCTCAATACGATCACAATAACCAGCCATCGCTTCATCACGAGAGTTATCAAAAATTTCCCATATTAAGTGGTGAAGTCCTTCTTGTCCGGTACCTCCAATATACATCCCTGGTCTTTTACGAACCGGTTCTAGTCCTTCTAAGACTTGGATTTCATCAGCACCATATTTTTTGCCTGTTTCTTTTGCCATAAATTAATGAATGAAGCGAATATAATTTATGAGCAATCCGACTTAGGTCAGATGACATAAAATTAAAAATGCCTCTAAAAAGCTGTTTATTTACCTCTGAATTATAGCAAAAAATGACACCAAAAACAAGGATTATTTTTATTAAAACAAGTGGAAAAACCCTTATAGATACTGCTTTTACCAGTAAATAAATCTATCTTACTTTCCACCCAGCTTGTTTCTCTGTGTTTTCAGTAATTTTATCCATTATCGAGTTGATTTCCCCGTCTGTTAGTGTCTTTTCTTTAGATTGAAAGACTAATTTAAAAGCATAGGAAGTTCTACCTTCTTTAGTGAAGGAGTCGAACATTTTTGGTTCTCTAATTAGAAGTTCAGTCCCGTTTTCTATAAGTATCTTTTTTAATTTTTCAGAATCATCATTTTCAGGAATCCAAACAGCAATATCGCGAGTGATGAATGGATACACAGACCAAGGTTTAAATTTTTCTATATTTTCTAAATTTAAATCAGGAATTAAATTTCCATAAGAATCAGGAATAGAAAAATCTTTACAAAAATCATCTAGTTTTTGTTCTATAATTTTTTCTTTATCATTATAGGCAACATGAATTTCTTCGTGATCAATAAAAAATACTGTTCCAATTTCAAAGATTTTTATTTCATTCATCCCTAAAAACGGTGCATTGAGTTGATTCATTTTTAAACTCTCTTTTAATCCATCTGTTAAATTAGTCCTTAAGAATTTTTTATCAGAAGCGGATGCTAAAACCCCGACTTCTCCACGGTCACAAAAAGTATAAGTCATTACTTCTGAATAACCAGCAGTAAGTAGTTTATTTCGTGCCCAACTAATTTTTGCAAAAGTTTCATTTATTCTTGGAGTAAAAGAAATCTTGGGAATTTCTGGGTTCACCTTGTCGTAACCATAAATTCTTCCAATCTCTTCAACCATATCTTCTGGAATAACTAAATCGAGACGAAGAGACGGAGAAATTATTTCAAAATCTCCACTTTCGTTTTTGTATTCAAAATTATAATTCTTTAAAATATTTTCAATCTCTAAAGTAGATATTTTTGTACCAAGTTTTTTATTTATTAAATCCGTTGAAAAAGATATCTTAGTTTCTTTTTGTTTTTCTTTATATTCATCTACAATTTCCTCAAATTCGGCTTGGGGACACATCTCAGATATTAAAGCCGATAATTGAAGTATGGTAAAATCACAGAGTTCTGCTGATAAATCATTTTCATATCTTTTTGAAGCATCAGTCAAAATCCCTAAACGACGAGAAGTTTTTCGCACAAGGGTTGGGTAAAAATTAGCAACCTCAATTATTATATTTTTCGTATTCTCATCTACTTCGGCTTTCTTTCCACCTTTAATACCAGCAATAGCCAAGGGGCCTTCTTCGTCAGCAATGATTATATCTTCTTCTGTCAGTAAAACTTCTTTATTATCTAAAGTTGTAATTTGTTCGCCAGTCTTTGCTTTTCTAATAGAAATAGCTCCCTTTACTTTATCTAAATCAAAAACATGGCAAGGTTGCCCAGCATCAAACAAAACTATATTAGTAGCATCAACCATATTAACGATAGGTCTTTGCCCAATAGTTTCCAAATGTTTTTTTACCCAATCCGGAGAATCTTTAATCTCAATATTTCGAATGATCCTGCCCATATAACGACGACCGTCAATTACATCGATTTTTAAATTAGTTGGGGTAGATTCAACCTTTTTATATTCAGGTAATTCAAATTTCAAACCTAGTTGTCCTGCCAACTCTCTTGCTATCCCTTGATGACAAAGTAGATCATGCGCTCTATTAGGTAAAATATTTAAATCAAAAATAGTATCGCCGTCTTTCTCTTCTATTCCTTCGACTTCACAAAGGTGGTAATTGAAAATATCCTGAAGTTTATTCGCTTCTGGTAAATCTTTTACATATTCTTTTATCCATTTGTATGAAATTAACATTTTAATTAGTTCATCAAGTTCTTAAAGTTATAAAGTTCTTAAAGTAAAAACTACAATAATTGATTTAAATTTTTATAATATTTTTTTACTTCATTTTGCCAATCTTTTGGATAAAATCTTTTTATAACTTCCCTAGATTCAAGATGTAGTAAATCTAAAAGCCTTATAGAAGAGTCCGTGTGTTTATTTCCTTTTTTATCTAAAGTCTTAAGCCATTTTTTGTGAACTAATTTTAAGACATAACAAACTCTATTGCTTGGGATAATCCAGAAATCTGGCTCTTTTTCGAAATTGTTCAATTTTACAAAAGCATAGAAAAAATCATTAGATTGACCCTTTTCATCTTTTTCAGATAAAGGAAAATTATTTAAATCTTTAAGCTGTGTTGTCTTAACAGAAAGTTTTACAAGCTTTCCTTTTGGGCCAAGTGCTAAGATATCATATTTTTCGGCTCTTCCAAGAGTAATAGTAACAGTAAAATCTTTTTCAGATAATCTTGAAGCTATATAATATTCCCCAGCATTTCCAACATTTTGTTTTTGTATTTTATTTTTTTGTTTTAATTTTGTTTTCATTTTCTCAACTTTATAAACTTTAAGAACTTTATAAACTTTCTACTTACCTAGAACTGATCCAGTCTTAAATCCCCCTGATAAAAAAACCTGACATCTGGAATATTCCACTTAACCATAGCAATACGATCAAAACCATGACCGAATGCAAAACCTTGAACTTTTTCTGGATCAAGACCAACATTTTTTATAACATTTGGATGAAGCATTCCAGAGCCACCCATTTCTAGCCACTTACCCCTAAATTTTGCATGAACTTCTATAGAAGGTTCAGTGAATGGAAAGAAACTAGGCCTGAATTCTATCTCTGCATCTTCGCCCAACATTTTTTTATAAAAATGAGTTAATACACCTTTCATGTCTGCAAGAGAAATATTTTCTCCAATCATTGCACCATCTATTTGGAAAAATTGCGCTTCGTGGGTAGCGTCAGTGGATTCATTCCTAAAATCTTTATCAATAGTGACACAGGCGTATGGTAATCTATTTTCTTTGGCGGCAATTTCTAAAGCTCGCGCAGTAGCACTTGTTGTGTGAGTTCTCAAAACAAAACCGGGTTTATCTTTAATCCAAAAAGTATCTTGCATATCACGAGCTGGGTGATCTTTGGGAACATTTAAACAGTCAAAGTTATACCATTCGGTCTCTAGTTCTGGCCCATTAACAATTTCAAAACCTAATTCAATAAAAGCCTTGTAAGCCTCGTTTCGAAGCATTAAAAGTGGGTGTTCTTTGCCTTTCTCTATTTTTTTATCACTTGGATTCATATTTTGACATTATAGCTAAAAATCAGCCTTTTGGAAAATCAATATTAATTTAAACATATTTTTGAGGTAAAATGTAGTCAATGAAAAAAACCTATATTTTAATATTCTCCTTGATAATAGTTTTTGGCCTTATAGGTTACTATTTGGGTTGTTTAGATAATGGCCCTTGCCATCTGCCTTCCATTTTTAAGTAAAAATAGAATACTTGACCTTTTTAAACCTATGGTTTATAATAGAACCAGATAAAAAATAAAAGTACATTATATATGAATCTTGTGAGTATCAAGAAAAACGGAACAATTGATTGTTGTCGTGATTTGTTTAATAAAACTAAAGAAAAGTTAGATTTCTCTACTTTAAATAATTTTATGACAAGTATGAACAAAGAAGGTTTTACTGGTTCGAGAATAGGTCTTTCAGATAAAGCATTTGGAAGATTACAAACTTTACACTCTAAATTACAGAAAAAAATTGACAAAAGCATGATTCCTGAAAATGAAGAGTTGGCCGAACTTAAGTTTTTAAAAAAAGAACTTCTAAACCCACAAAAAGAAATCAATTACAATTAATTTTCTCAATCCCTTTTCTTATCACACCATTTTAAAAACCCCGCATCGCGGGGTTTCTTTTTTTAAAAAATTTATCCTAAGCGAAGTCGAAGGGCTATTCTGTTGTCACTCCATCAAATTCTGGGCTATCAGCCTCCACCTCTTCTTTTGTAACACGAACTACTCCATCTTTATGGTGAGCTGGAGAATAAATTGTATATAATTTCAAATCATTTGTGTCTGAAGTATTTATAATATTATGCTCGGCTCCCGCTGGCACTACAATGACTGATCCATCAGAAAGAATGTATTCATTCCCATCGATAATACATTTTCCTTCTCCTTTTTCAAATCTAAAAAACTGATCGTTATCTGCGTGCACTTCCATTCCAATATCTTCGTTCGGTTTTAAACTCATTAAAACCAACTGGCTATGTTTTCCAGTGTAGAGAACTTTTCTAAAATTACTATTTTCCAAAGTATCTTTTTCAATATTTGTATTAAATCCTTTCATATTTTTTACTTGTCCCGCAAAGCCTTGGCGAAGCAGGATTAATTAATAAACTACCTTTAGTATAGAATAACTTCCAATAAATAACTATTTTAAAAAAATTATTTTTCTCCTTCTTTTTCTACAAGATCTACAAAAAATTTCCAAATTATATACATTATTTTCGTATCATATTCGCAGTATTTAAGCATTTGTTTACTTTTTTCTTCTGCGTCTTTACCAGTTAATTTTCCACCAGATATTTGTCGATATGCCTCGATCGCAGCTGTTCCATTTTGAACATCAAGTTCTTTATAAGAAAAATCTGGCGCAATAACTGGTTGAATTTTTTTAATTGATGAACTACCCTTGAAACCATAATGAACATAATATTGATTGTCGACAATATCCATAAGGTCATAAGTTCTAGCCACAACAGAATGTAAAAAATCGTGCTGGAGTGGAACAAGTCTAGCAAGCTCTTTGTTACGAGAATTTTCAAATTTTTTATACCAAGAAATTACACTACCTGTATCACCAATATTTTTTCTTAAACTCTCAACAATCCGCTCCGCTGGATCTCCATCTAAAATTAAACATTCTTCATGTTCTAATTCAGAATCTTTACTTCTTAATATGTGTAATGAATACTGAAAGACAATATGTTGATATGGATGATAACCATTAAAAGGCGGGATTGCTGTCGGATTAGTTTCGTAATCTAAAAAATAAAGTGGAAATTCTAAAGAATTCAATTCTCTTTTTATTGCATCAATATCTTTTATCTCTTCTTTAGTTTTGTAAACTCTAACTTGATTTAGTTTTGTTGGTTTTCCTGTCTTTCCATCTTTCCCCTTTTTAGGCATCAATCTTTCATCTTCTGGGACTTGGTCTATTCTTAAAATACCTTCATCTAATAATTCTTTTAAATATCTTTTACTGTTTCCAATCCTATTTAAATCATGCACTGTATAACCAGTAGCGTCTGGGTTACTAATAGAAAATGTTGTGCAGTGTGATGAGCGCCCTTTATAATAACAAGAACAATGCTCTAATTTCATGTTTTTGCCTGATAAATAGTCATAAGCCATTTCCATTTCTGTCAAAATACTATCCTGATAATCATCATTTATAATTTCAGTTTTATCTGTAATTTCAAATAACTTATTAATATCGATGTCCCCAATCCTAATATATCTTTTATTTAATCTAATTAAATATTTTTTATTAAAATCAACTCCACAAAGTTTTGCGACATTAACTTGAAAACCAATATCATTTTCATATTGAGTTTCTTTTTTTCTGTTTACTTTGGGTGGTTTATTTTCACTTTCTTCCCCTTCCTCTTCACTATCTTCAACTTCTCCTTCAGCTGAAGACATTTTTATTTCATATAAATCATACATTCCCGCTTCTTCATTCCATTTTAAAACATCAGTAGCCGCCAAATATTTTTTCGTAGAAAAAACTGCCTGAAAAATTACCGGCTTATGTTCAACCATTAATTGTTTTGTTAATTCTTGAGCTCCTTCACTTCTTTTATCAATTAAATATCCGTCAGAAAACTTTAATCTTGCAACTTCTTCTACCTCTTGACCCATCTCACCTAAAGATTTCTCAAATTCTGAAACTTCAAATTTACCGTATTCTTCCAGCATGTTCCATTTAATCCATACATTTTGATGACAATCTTGATATAAAATAAAATCTGTTTTTGTAAGTTTTTTCATTTTTTTAAATAATCTTTAACAAATTAAAAATTTTAAACATTATCGTTTCCGGTTCTAATCCATCAGTCTCAATTATAAAATCATTATACTTTTCATACAATGGCACTCTCTCAGAAATTACGCCCGCAAGTCCTTTAGTTTCAAGACCAATAATACCATCTTTATAAAGATTCTCTCCTAGGCGTTTTTCTATTCCGTCTTTTGAAACTTTCAAATAAATAACAACCGATTCATTCTTCGCCTTTTCCATAACTTTTTCTGAAAAAACCATACTCCCAGGCGGTGAGAAAACAATGTCATTAAAATCAATTTCTAGTGCATATTTTTCTTCCAGTGCTTTTAATTCACCTTCTCCTTTCTGTTTCATTAATTCATGATGACTTATTCCACTTTTTTCAAAAATTAAACTATCTAAATCAACAAAACGACAATTCATTTTTTCAGCCAAAATTTTCCCGACAGTTGTCTTGCCTGCTCCTGGCATTCCTATAAATGTAATTCCTTTCATAAAGTCAATTTTAACTTATTTTTTGATAAAACTTACAAAATTTATAAGCCTTGACAATTCCCAATTTTTTTATATAATGCAGGCAGAGTTATTTAAATTTTAAAATAAAGATTATGGATAAAAGTAAAAAACTTATTTTGATTGTCGAAGACAAAAGAGATAAATGGGAAATGTTTTTCGATGTCTTAAAAGATGCCGCAGAATTAACTTTTGTGCCAAATGAAATTTTGGCGATGGATTTCTTTAATAATAATTATGAAAAAATATCATTGATTGGAATGGATGCTTGTTTAGGAGGAGATAATCCAAACACAATGAGTATGACCAGAAAAATGCGGTCAAAATTTGATGGTCCAATTGTTGCCACTTCTTCAAGTGGCAAATATAACAGTGAATTACTACTAGCTGGGGCAAGTCATTTTATAATGAAAGACGATGCACCTGAATTCATCAAAAAACTTTTAAAGCAGAATTTCAAATGTGAGACAATTCCTTGCTATCAAGGAATGTCCCTAAACCAATCTTTTTTGGAATTCAGTCTGGAATTATTACAAAACTGCTTGTCCCCTACAGGAATCAAAAAGACCGAAGCACAGATTAAAAAACTAGAAGAAATTACCGAGCTTTGGGACAACGATTTAGTAAGGACAAAAGTTGATTCTGTTAAAAAAGAATTAAAAAAACTGGATAACATCGGACAAAACGATGTTCAAAAAGCTTTTAACAAAGACTATGTAGACCAGGTGACGATTCTCCGTGATTTACTCTTGGATAATATAAAATAATCTTTTATTTTAAAAACCCCGTCGATTAAAATCGACGGGGTTTTTACGTTCATATTAAAAATTTAAAAATTATTTAGTAATTTTTTTATTACAAGTACCTACATATAGTTGATCTACAGGACAACTAGAACCATCCAAGAAAGTACAAATCGCATTTTTAGTAGCTGTAGTTTTTCCACCAATCCAAGCGCAATACATTTGGGCATCAGTATCAAAGCCAGTTGTTTTAACACCACCTAAAGGACAATCCCCCGCAATTAATGCCCATTCTTCACAAGCCTTATTGTCTTCAAAATAACACAAACCATATTGTCCACCATCTGGTCTATTTTTAATAACCAAATTTCCTCCTTTTTGTCCACAATTCACACTAGCTGGATTAGCCATGGTCGCATTTGAAATATTTTTTTGAACATAACAATTAGTAAACGTAGTCTTACCCGCTTCTTCAATAAAAGCTGAATCTCCTTTATTCCAAAAAATAAAGCTTTCATCTGTGTTGGCGTATCTAGCGCCGTCAGCAGAAATAGCCTGAGGTAAACTTATATTCCTTTTGTCACTCAACATCAAATCAACATGTCTTGGGTCTTGGTTAAAAAACTTAGCATCAATAAAATCCCCATTTGAACAACTAAAGTGTGCTTGGATCGGTTCACCTTGATTTATTGGCTGATTAATCTCACCTGGAACATATGTTGTTTTATTTTTCATAAATAAAAAAACTGATAGAACCGCCGTTGTAACTACTAAACTTATTAAAATAATAATTGTTTTCCTGTTCATATATTAATTATACTAAAATACCAGACTTTTACTTTTTAATTCACAATCATAGTTAAGAAAACAAGGACAATATAAGCAAACAACCCTAAGACAAAAATAAATTTAGATGGTATTTTTAATTTGAAAAATTTATAAGCGTAATGTTGAATTATTTCCGTATCAATATCTACAGTTTCATCATATTTTTTCCTTAAGGCAAATTCCCATTTAGAAAGTGGACAATAATTTAAAAATATCCAAGAGGAAAGTAACAGCGCCATAAATATAAGATAAAAAATTTTTATTTTTGGAAACATCCAACCGACAGCGATAAAAATCCCCACAAAACAATGTGCAACAAATATCGTATCCGCAAAAAAGGTGTGCAATTTTTTCATTTAATTTATTCTTCGAGACTTTTTTGATTATTTTGTTCTATTAAAATTTTGACTTCTTTTGCTTGATTAAGAGCATCCAAATCTTGTTCAATAATACTTTTACTCCCCTTCTTCCCTGAAAACAAATCTGTCCTAGCTAAAAACAAACTAATCAAAGCAACTCCAATTAAAAGCATTAAAAGTCCTATAAATCCTGTATTTAAGTTTTTGCTTTTCATAAATTTAATATAATTTTAACAAGAGATTATTTTTGATTTTTCTCACAAACACTAACTGAATCTTTTACTTTACAATTCAGTCCGCATATATAATCATCTGTTTCTTGAGTGTCACTTTTTGATTTCAAGAGATCCGCTTCCGCCCGACACAAATAAAGAGTGTCAAAACCTCTCTTGATTATCCATTTATCTGAACATGTGGAACAACCATCTGGATAATAAAAAAGATCCCATTTTTCATTATTTAAAAAATAATACACACCCCAAGCAATTCCTACTATAACAATTAGCCAAATAATTATATTACCTTTTTCTTTATTCATATTTATATTATACCCCCAAGTGGAGCTTCTCAAAAGTTCAACTTCGGGGTTGTATCAAAATTATATTTCACTTCTAGCATTTATTAAAATAAAAACTATCCCCACTATTCACCTATTCAAATATTCCCACTATTCGCATATTCGTGCGAATTAGCCGATTGATAATCTATTTAATTAAATGATTGAAATAACCGCCTTAACAACTTGAGACAATTTAGGAGCAAGAGAATAAAAACAAGAAAGACTTCTTTGCTCTTTTTCTACAATATCGGCACCGGCTAAAACCGACAAGTGTCTAGAGGTTGCTTTAAAAGAAAGTTTAATATGCTCAGCTATATCACCAACAGAAGCTTCTTTTTTTTCTTTTAAAAATTTTACGATATCTAGTCGGCGCCCATTAGCTAGAGCCTTTAATGACTTTTCGTATTGTTTCATATTTAATATTATACTATCAAATTATCTATTCGCATATTCGTGCGAATTAGCCGATTGACCATTTGGGAATATTGATGATTTAGGAATAAAGAAAATAAGATAGAGTGAATTATTCACATATTCAAATGCAAACTATTCGCATATTCGTGCGAATTAGCCGATTGACCATTTGGGAATGAGGAATGTATGGTAGTATTATCTATTCGCATATTCGTGCGAATTAGCCGATCTATATTTGTGGTTAGGGTTTAGAGAAAATTTGATTCAACTTTTTGCCAATATTTGGAAATTTCACTCTCGGGCATTATATCTTTCAAGAGCCCGGAAAATAATTTTTTGGCAACGTGTCTATATAAATATTTTTCAGGGCCACCAGCTGGTTTACCCTTTCTTTCCCATTTTTCTTTCAAACTATTTGCCATTTCTAGTGGAAAAATAACAAGAGCAATGTCTTGTATCTCATCTTTGTTTCTTCGCAAAATTTCAACAGATTTTTTTATTTGTTCTTCTTTTTTTGTTTTAGCCTCATTGTTTATAGAAAACTGGATTCCTATATCTTTATTCTTTTCACTCGTCTCTACATTTACTCCCCTATTTCTTTCTTTCAAGCTGATTATAAAATCAATTTTTTGGTGCACATCTTGATACACATCTGCCGGCTTGATTGTGAAAGGTAAATTTTCATCGATAGACATTTTAGCCAAAAAGGTTTTGACGATAGATTCTGAAACAAAACCTTTTTGCTCTCTTCCTTCGCCTTTTTCTTTTTTCTCTTTGATAGCCATATAAGCAAGCTTCACCCCCGAAGTTGGAGTCACTCTTCCAATTTCACTTTCAATAATTTGCTCGTCCAATAATCCACCCAATTGCATTTTGGTTTTTTCCACAAGATATTTTTTCATCAAATGACGCGGAGTTTTGTTTTTATCTAAATTATAATAAACACCCCATTCCATATCTGTTAAAATTTCACCAAAAGAAGCTGGGGCTATTTTTCCTCTGTCATTTTGATAAGAAAAACCAGTACTTTCCTCGTAGCTTGTAGATCGGGCATTTTCTTCTTTTTTAAAAATACATTCCGGATTATCAAGACAAGCAAGGTCACTCTCTAATTTTTTAATTATTTCTTGCTTTTGTTTTTGAATAAAATAAATATCTTCTTGGGCTTGAATATCAGTCTGCCCACTTTCTTTAGCTTTCTCAATATGCCAATCAATAACAGTCCTCAAATTTTTCATCTCCAAATTAACCAGAGCTCCATCTGATTCTTTATTTTTTTCGGCTAATTTCAACTCATCTTTAGCCACTTTACTATATGCTTTTAAATTTTGTTCAAATCTTGGTCTCATAACAACAGTATACTTCAGTTTGGCAATTTACCAAAAACAAACAAAGCCTCCTCCGACATCAGTCGGAGGAGGCTTTGAAAATACCAATTTTCGACATTTTTTGTTTGAATTTAAGTATTTTATGTATATAATCAAGTTTAACTGGAGAGGTGCGTGAGTGGTTTAAACGGCAACCCTGGAAAGGTTGTGTGCTGGCAACGGTACCGGGAGTTCGAATCTCCCCCTCTCCGCAAATTTTCGAAAAGGGTTTCGGAACCAAAAATATGGTCGGCACGAAGTGCCGTCTGTTCTGAATTCCCCCCAAAAAGTCCTGAATCCAAAAGGGTTCGCCACGCAGAGCGTGGCTCAAAAAGTACGGTTCGATCTTTAATTAAAAAGTTCGAACCGACTTTTTTAAACAAATGAAGATTTTCTTCGTTTGTTTTCTCGTTAGTCAATTCCACCATATGAATATTAGCTTTTAGAAAATTTTCGGTAAGTTCGAACCGATTATGAGATTTTTTCTCAAAAGCTGATAATTTCTCTTTTAAAAGTTGTTTTTGATTCACTAACTTATTTTTAGAATCACGATATTCTTCCAAAGACAAAACATTTTCTAAATATAAGTTCATCAACT